>Ga0182740_1000110_pt1 | contig 134314 bp, 122 predicted proteins | sample eDN5th37CKraftBY_FD_128872 | JGI IMG/M metagenome (GOLD analysis project Ga0182740, IMG submission 128872) | Enriched backyard soil microbial communities from Emeryville, California, USA - eDNA 5th pass 37_C Kraft BY (version 2) (version 2) | ecosystem: Environmental > Terrestrial > Soil >... | reverse complement strand
TGCCGCAGCGGATGGCCGACGTTCGCGATCACCGCGAGCGTTTCATCCTGGAGCTTCACGCTGTCGTAGACCTCCGGCGCCTGGCTGATGGTCGTGCGGCAGATCGCCAGGTCGAGCCGGCCGGCGTCGAGCTGGGCCAGCAGGGCGGCGCTGGTGTCCTCGACGATCTCGACGGACAAGTCGGCCTGCCGCGCAACGAGCGCGGAGATGGCATCGGTGAGCAGCGGCACCGCGCCCATGATGACGCCGGCCGCCACCCGCCCGCCCTGGCCACGCATGATTCCGACGATCTCGTCGCGCAGGTGCGCGAGATCCGTCTGGATCAGGCGCGCATAGCGGATCACGCAATGGCCGACGGCATTGGGCTCCAGGCCCCGGTTGGTGCGAACGAACAGCGGCGTGCCGAAGGTCGTCTCGATTTCCTGCAATGCCTTGCTCGCGCCCGGTTGCGTCAACGCGACCTGCTGCGAGGCCTTCAGGAGCGAGCCGTGTTCGCCCAGCGCGACTAGGAGCCGCAGCTGTTTCAGGTGGAGCCTGGAAATGATCGAGTGGAGCGGTGGGGTCATGCCTGGGTTGCGTAAACGTTATACCGAGATCCCATCGACCGCAAGGATTTCAAATGAAGATCATTGGCGGTCCTCCGCCAGATTGGGTCCCGCACTACAGAGAGATCACGGCTACTGCCGATAAGACCAAGACAGCCATAACCACCTTGAGCCAAGCCCTGCGATGATCTGCCGTGAGCGTTCCTCCGGAAGCGCAGCGAGATAGGCCTTGCCTACGGAGGTTGAGCGAAATTCAACGCGCGCGCCGATCCTGGTCATCATGCGCACCGCGTTGGGACGTTCCAGCTTGTCGCTATAAACCATACCGTTGCCACTTGGGACCGCAAGGTGAACGGTTTCCTTGGAGGCATCGCGAAGCGACTCGACAAAGGGGCGTGCTGCGGTGCGAATATCGGAAGCTTCCCCACTGTATGATGCAGCTGAATGAGGCGTTAGCCCAGCGAGTAGGGGCCATCGGGATTTTGCATCGCCAGCCCTTCAGTGCCAAGGCCTGCAACGATGCGATAGTCGTGACACGGGGAAACCGAACAGGGGCCGTGAGTTGCGCTATATCCAGTTTTCCCGGGTTAGCGCCGATCACCTGCAGCACAGTCATGAATTTCGAGAAGGAGGCAGTACCTGCACGGCAGGGCCGAACGCCTCTCCTTGAGATAAGCCATGTGCTCGTTCATCATGTTGACCGTCAGACGAATGGTTTCATACACTAACGTCATGATGCGGGGGCAATCGTAGCTTTCCCAAGAACAAGGCGCCACCAATGATGGTGACGACCTGTCGCGCAGCGTCCAGACGCTGGCAATAAGATGTCTACGTACCCCAGCTTGCAGTTGACAAAGATTTCCGGCTCGGCAACCTTTAGGTGGACACATCGTCCATAATATGGGCGCGACTGCAGACTTGCTTGGAGGAAGCGGTCTCTGCCTGATTGACACTGGGAGGTGGCATGACTGCGATTGATCGGATGCGCGTGGGAATAATGCAGCCCGAGAACTGCGGTCACCTTTCCGAATCAACTTTTCGACCTGATCGCCACGGCACATCAGGCGTGGCGGCCTTAAGCATGAGCATTCTTCCCGGGAGCTTAGGTATGCCGAAGATTACAATGTCGACCCGGCACGGCGGAAATGGCGGGACAATCGTCAACATGTCTTCCCTTGCAGCTCTCGGCAGCCCGAACGAGTACACTCACTGCGCAGCTTCGAAAGGGGCCGTCGAAACGATAACGGCGGGGAAGGGCAAGGCACTGGCGCCGGAAGGGATACGCGTGAATGCCATTCGCGCCGGAACGACCAACACGCGGATCCGTCTCGAAGGTGGAAACCCCGAGCGCCCGGCTGAGATTGCGGCAGTGACGCCGATGGCGCGCATCGCTGAACCGGAAGACATTGCCCAGCAGCACCATGGCTCCCATCACCGGGTTCCGGTCTCGTCACCCGTACCGTCATCCCAGTGGCGGGCGGACTGTGACGACGGGCAGAAGGCCTACAGACCGCCACAGAAGTTGGGGGGAGGAACGACTAGACTGATGACATCGCTGACTTGAACGACACCATCACTTGCGAACCTTTGGGAGGAACAACATGAAATTCGCAAAAATTATCATTGCAGCTCTCTTGCTGTCGGCAACAGCAATGCCGGCATGGGCGGATTATCCCGATCGCCCAATCACCCTGCTGGTCGCCTGGGGTGCGGGCGGCGGTACCGACGCCGTTGCACGCGTTGTCGCGGTCGGTCTGGAAAAGGAGCTCGGACAATCCGTCAACGTGGTCAACCGCACCGGTGGTTCCGGCGTCGTCGGCCACTCGGCCATGGCAGACGCCGAGCCTGATGGCTATACGCTTGGCCTTGCGACCACGGAGGTCAATCTGATGCACTGGCTCGGGCTGACGGAGCTGGACTACAAGGTCTACACCCCCCTCGCCCTGATGAACCAGGATCCAGCCGGGGTGCAGGTATCTGCTGATTCCGAATATCAGAAGCTCGGCGAACTGCTCGAGGCAATCAAAACGTCGCAGCCGGGCACCTTCCGGGCAACCGGCAGCGGCCAAGGTTCGAGCTGGCATGTGGCAATCGCCGGCCTGCTCAATGCCGAAGGCATCGACGCCTCCAAGGTCACCTGGGTGCCGAGCGATGGTGCCGCGAGCGGTCTTCAGGAACTGCTTTCGGGGGGAACCGAAATCGTACCATCGTCGCTGGTCGAAGCCCGGGCGCTGATCGAGGCAGGTCGGGTGAAGTCGCTTGCCTATATGAGCAAGGAACGCTCGAAGCTCTTCCCCGATGTGCCGACCCTGAAGGAGGAGACGGGCTCCGACTGGGAGTTTGGCGCCTGGCGGGGCATCGTTGCCCCCAAGGGTCTACCGGACGACATCCGCGACCGGCTGATTGCTGCTTTGGAGAAGGTTTTCAACAGTGAAGAGTATCACCAGTTCCTGAGTGCACAGGGGTTTGGGGCGAACTTCCTTCCTGGTGAGGAATTCGGAAACTTCATGGCAACCAACGACGCGAACTTCGGTGAGACGATGAAGGCGATCGGCCTGGCTAAATAGCCGCCTTGAGCAATCAGCAGGCCCGGATAGCCCCGGGCCTGCCTGACAATCATCAATCAGGTGCTCTCATGCGATTTAGCGACACCACGATCGGAGCAGTCTTCCTGCTCGCCGGCATCTTACTTGCCTGGTACTCCTTCAACCTGCCGACGATCCCCGGACAAGACTATGGGGCAGCTACTTTCCCCATCCTCATCGCGATAGGTTTCGTTGGTTGCTCATTGCGCCTGCTTTTTGCGGGCATCAGGCGAGGAAACGAGCCATGGATCTTTCTTTCTGATGAGATCAAGAGCCCGAGAGCACTTGCTGGGGTCGCAGCGACGTTGCTCCTCGTCCTGTTCTACATCTTCTTCGCCCAGGTGATTGGGTTCATCCCGACGGCCTTCATCGTTACATTCGCAATGTTTCTGCTCCTGAAGGTTCGCCCTGGGAAGGCCGCGCTTCTGGCTGGCCTTGCAGCATTCGCGTGCGACTTCATTTTCAGGACGATGCTGCTCGTGCCCCTGCCCTTCGGCATGGTCCCACGGCTACCCTGGTAGGAGACAAAAATGGACGTCATTCTTCAAGCCTTCGGCCTGGTGGCAACCGGAAATGTCTTCCTCACCGTCATCGCCGCTTCCATGTTCGGGCTCTTCGTCGGTGCAGTGCCAGGCCTTACTGCGACGATGGCCACTGCACTGCTTGTTCCTCTCACCTTCTTCATGGAACCGGTTGCTGCCGTAGGCGCGATCGTAGCCTGTTCGGCAATGGCGATCTTTGCCGGCGACATCCCGGCCGCATTGTTGCGCATCCCGGGAACGCCGGCTTCGGCCGCTTACGTCGATGACACTTACAAGCTGACCCAAAAGGGCCAGGCAGAACTTGGCTTGGGTGCCTGCGTCCTCTTTTCCGCGCTAGGCGGTCTTTTTGGCACCATCGTCCTGATCTTCGCGGCCCCTTCGCTCGCAGAGATCGCCATAAAATTCTCCTCTCCCGAATATTTCTGGATTGCGCTGCTCGGCCTCACCTGTGCAGTCTTCATGGGAGATTCCAATCCGGCAAAAGGGCTCCTAAGCCTTTTCATCGGCCTGACCATTGCATCTGTAGGCCTGAACAACCCTGCCGGCGTACCCCGCCTCACCTTTGGTTCAACTGAGATGCTCGCGGGCATCGATTTTATCCCAGTCATGATCGGCATCTTCGCGATCTCCGAAGTTCTGCGCACGGTGCTGTCGCAAGGTAAGGCCTGGGATCGCGCCCCCGCTGCCATTGGGAATATCTTCAAGGACTGGGGGGTCATGCTGAAGACATACTGGAGGCAACTCCTTCGTGGTAACGTGACAGGAACCATCGTCGGCATTCTCCCCGGGGCAGGGGCGGACGTAGCAGCCTATGTGAGCTACGCGGTCAGCCGCCGCTTCTCCAAGGAACCAAAGAAATACGGGACGGGTCACGTCGAAGGTGTTGTGGAGGCATCCGCGGCAAACAACGCATCTCTTTCCAGCGCCTGGGTGCCGGCACTCGTATTCGGCATACCGGGAGACACTATAACTGCGATCGTTATCGGCGTGCTCTACGTGAAGGGGATGAACCCTGGGCCGACGCTCTTCATCTTCAATCCGCAGACGATCTATGCGGTCTTCCTTATCTTCATTCTCGCCAACCTGATCATGATCCCGCTGGGATGGGCGCTGATCAAGTTCTCCAAGAATATCCTTCGAGTTTCGAAAGCGGTTCTCATGCCGTTGATCCTGATCTTCTGCATCGTCGGCGCGTTTGCTTCCAACAACGCGGTCTACGGCGTCACGATCATGCTCATCTTTGGCGTCGTCGGTTATCTGATGGAAGAGAACGGAATACCTATCGCACCATGCGTGCTCGGCATCGTTATAGGTCCTATCCTGGAAAAGAACTTGACCACGACGCTGATCAAGTCGCAGGGCAATCTCATGGACTTCGTCAACCGCCCAATCGCCTTCGGCATATTTGTAGTGTTCTGCTTGATATGGGTGTCGATCATCGTCTCCTGGATCAGGACCCCTCGGCAAACGGAAGAGATGGCAAAGCGCGAAATCTGACTGAGTGAGCTTGAACCGATCGTTCAGGGTCGTCGCGTCTATCTCCGCGCTCCCCAACCAGAAAACTCTTCGCCGGACCTGAAAGGCTACGGCACATGTACAGCTACGGGGGCAACCGAACATGAGTGAGAACCGCTCGAGCGGCCGATCTCTCTGGCTCAATCACCTACTGCGTGCTGGATGTCCGCTCGAATGATGCAGTCACACGCTTTGTCCGTGAACTTGATGACCTCCATATAGTCGTCAACTGCGCGGGAGTAAGACGCCGTGGGCATGAGCGGGATCCCGAGGTTTTCGATACGGTGGTCGACGTCAACCTCAATGGCACGATGCGCGTTTGCGAAGCATCGCTGGAGAAACTTGCGGCGACTGGGGCCTCCATCATCAACATCGCCTCGATGTTGAGCTTCTTCGGCGGCGGTCTGGTGCCAGGCTATTCGGCCTCCAAGGGTGGCATTGCTCAACTCATCAGGTCGCTGGCCATCGCTTATGCCCCCAAGGGCGTGCGCGTGAATGCCATCCCGCCAGGATGGATCGCAACGCCACTCACCCAGGCGCTGGAGGATGATCCGCCTCGAAGCCGGCACGCTGGAATGACATCCACACGAACTTTGTCCATCACGAGGGCCTAAGCTTCAAAAAAAAGCGTTCTGCCCGCCGAACAAGGGCGCCCCTAACCTCCTGGAACGCAACTTGCGCGTGAGCCTCGACTACCAGCGAGGAGCTCTGTTTGGAGCCGATGGGTCTCAGCACCCAGTTCACCAGCTATACTAGCGAAATTGCGCTCTTCCGTAGCATGCGCAGCGATCAAAGCCGTTCCGGAGCCTGGGCCGCGGTCCGCGACCACGCCTCGCGCAAAGCGACGGTGTTCACCGACGAGCACGCCAGCAACGCAAAGGCAGCCCGCTTCCCGAACTCGTCGTTAAGCTTCGCCCATTCCACGATCTCCCCGGCGCGTGCGGCACCTGATTGGAAAGCTTGACAGGCACTCAGCTGTCTCTGGTTTCCAACTCGTTTAGTCCCGAAATTCCACAACCGTCCTGCGTGGCTCCACCAAAGCAGCAAGCGTGCTGACATCCCAATTCGTCAGTCCGATACCGCCCTCCCCCTGGCTTTTTCCGACGGTTTGCGGCTCGGCCGTACCATGAATACTGTACGCTGGATCGGACAACTCGATCTGCATACGACCAGCCGGTCCGTTCGGGCCGGCTGGGCCGACCTCCTGTTTCGCGCCTTGGGCGCCGATCGGCGCCGGCGAGATCGCCACGACCGCAAGCGTCCCGGAAGAAGAACGCGTGTCATTCTGGCGAACGCTAGCCGGACTGAAAAGAACAAGGTTATTTCCGTCGTCATAGGCACGAAGCTCACCGTCCGACTTGTCCACTTCCACCCGCGTGATCTTCGCCGTCGGCTCCGGTCCGAGATCCGGCACGAGTATCTTGCTTCCTATGGCCGTGAAATCTGCGTCCGGGTTCAACAGCCGGAGAAGATCGCCATCGACATGGAACTTTTCAGCCAGTTCGGCATCAATTGCCTTGCCCAACCGGCCGTTGCTGTCCTCTGCGGTGATTTCATATGTCCGCGTAGGCCTTTCCGTATCCTTGACCAGCATTGCCCAGGTCTCCGCATCGGGCTCGCCATCGACGGGCAAGCCATGCAGCTCTTCATAGGCGGCTATTGCCTTGCGCGTATTCTGGCCCAGGAAACCATCGATCACGCCTGGAGAAAGGTGAGCACGATCCAACAGGATCTGGAGGCGGACCAGAAAGGGATCGGGATTACCCTGCACCTGTTCTGCCTTCTTTTCGGCTTCTTCCAGCACATCCGGGTCGGCCTTGATCTGAGCCTGGGCTTCGTCCGGCACATCAGTGGATTCCTGAGGTGTCTCGACGACGACATCTAGCTGCCCCGGAACTGGAACCTGTGCCTCGTCTGCCGCGCCCGACGTGGGAGGTCTTTCGCCCAACGGATTGTCCGATACCTCGACTTCGCCCGTCCGCGGATCGATTTCAAGAACAGCCGGCCCGATCGCCCGATGCTTACGCCATTCCTCAAACGTCGCGCTGTCGATCGCCTCCCCGGTCAACGGAGGCGCAGTGATGGCGGCATCTGTAACCATGGTGACGGCGGAGAGGATCGCGACGAAGATGGTTCTCATCATATTTCCCACGGGAACAACGAGGCAGTCGAGGTTAGCAACAACGCGTTCCAAGGGGATAAAGTTCAGCCGCCGTTTGGTGTGTGGAGCCTCGCGCGTGAAAGAGCAGACGCCGAGGCTGTCGTTCCCATGGACCAGAGTGCAATCATCGAGCAGGCTGCCCCCGCCACGTTCGCTCGACGCCTTGCCATCCGCGCGCGCCCGCGGAATTGCTTCCAGGCCGATGGTCCGAAGCTGCTCATCGTGGTCGCGAGCAACTGCTCGATGAGGTCGCGGGATGTGCGAGGCATCCGCTATTCAAGCCAGTCGGGGAGTGATAGGCATTTAAGCATTCAGCACTCGGGAATAGCGAATGGAACGGGTCGCTCAATGCAGTTGCCGCCAACTACAAATGCGCTGCGTCGGCGAACCGTCAAAAATTTCGCTTTGTCATTGCTTGGAATGCCAACGCCGAACGGGCGGCCTGTTCGGCGTTGCTGCGTTCTTTGATATGGCTTCCACCGAGGTGGTTGGTGAAAGCAGCGTCTATCAGCGGCCTTCAGACAGCGGGTTCGCTGTGGAACATCACTTTTGTCCGCAATGCGGGAGCACAGTTTTCTGGTACCCGTCACGCAAGGCTGGAGTCGTTGCCGTCGCGGTCGGCTGCTTCAGCGATCCGAGCTTCCCTCAACCGAGCCAAGCAGTCCATTCGGAACACTGTCACGAATGGCTCTCGCTGCCCGACTTGCAGTGACTGAACCGCACACCGCCTTCCATGCGACTGCACTGGCGCCGGGCGGAACCACGGTTGCCGAAGTCACGTTGATGTCGCTCAACGGAGACCCAGGATATGACCGATGTTGCCGCCGTTCCTCGTCTTGATCTTAACCGCTATCTCGGGCGTTGGTACGAAATCTGTCGCCTACCGCTGAAGTGGGAGGATGAGACGGCGACCGACATCACCGCCAACTACTCTCTCAATGATGCTGGAAAGGTCCGAGTTGATAACCGCTGCTTCAACGCAGCAGGCAAACCGACAGAGGCGGTCGGTGAAGCCTCTCCTGTCGATGAAACCAACTCCCGGCTCAAGGTCACGTTTCTGCCCAAGGGCCTCCGCTGGCTACCCTTTACCGAAGGCGACTATTGGGTCCTGAAGATCGATCCTGACTACCGGACGTCCCTCGTTGGCACTCCTGACCGAAAGAACCTCTGGGTCCTCCACCGCGAGCCGAGCTTGGCCGATGAGACGCTTCAGGACTACTTGGCCGATGCCCGCAGGCAGGGCTTTGATCTTGCGAACCTGATCACCCCTCGACATACGGGCAGAGAGGTGACGGATTCAATGGTCGAAGGGGAATAGTCATCGCGCCTGCTGGATGACCAGCGCTCGGCTTCCTAACCCGTGCACTACGCCCTCCACGCGGCCACAGTACCGGTCGGCGGGATCGGCGTGGGATTGGTATGACGCGCTCGAGGTAGCCCTCGTCAGGCCTGCCGCCTAGTCTTAGTCTAAGGCGATCCTGGACGAGCGCGCGTGCCGGCCTTTCAACATGAATAAGCCCTCCGGATATGGATGAGCATTCATGGCTGCGCAAGCTTTGACGAACTGTTTGCGACGGAACCGATGGGCGCTGGCAACGATTCGTTCAAGCCGTGGCTTGCCGGTTGCTAGCCCGGCTGCGTTGACGTTGCGAAACTCGGCTTCGGGATCGAGGCGAGAAGCTGCGCCGTATAGGGATGCGGGTTGGCGCGGAACACCTCGTCCGGACGGCCAACATCCACAAGTTCGCCCCGTTGCAGGATCGCGATGCGGTCCGAGATCTGCCCGACGAGCGCGAGGTCATGGCTGATGAACAGCATCGTCAGGTCGAGCTTTTCGCGCAGATCGATCAGAAGGTTGACGATCTGCGCCTGAAGCGAGACGTCGAGCGAGGCGACCGGCTCGTCGGCGATCAGGAATTCCGGCTCGGTCGCGAGCGCGCGCGCAATCGAGACGCGCTGGCGCTGCCCGCCGGAAAGCTGGTGCGGGTGGCGATCCAGCATGTGCGCGCCAAGGCCGACGAGTTCGAGGAGTTCGGCGGCGCGGTGGCGGCGCTTGGCTCTCGGCACGCCGCGCACGGCAAGCGCCTCGCCCAGCGTCCTGACGATGGTCTTGCGCGGGTTCAGCGACGAGGTGGAATCCTGGAACACCATCTGCGCCTGCGCCCGGAAGTCGGCGAGCTGGCGCGGGCCTTTGCGCGTGATATCCTCGCCCTTGTAAAGCACCTCTCCGCTGTCGGGATCGGCCAGCCGGATCGCGATGGTCGACAGGGTTGATTTGCCCGATCCGCTCTCGCCGACGAGGCCGAGGATCTCGCCACGCCGGATTTCCAAGCTCACGCCCCGCAGCACCGTCGCCGTGCGCCGCTTGCCAAGCAGCCCCTCCCCGGGCAGTCGGAATGACTTCGTCACATTGCGCAGTTCGAGCATCAGCATGCGACGGCCTCCGACAGCGGGTGCCAGCAGGCAACCTTGTGCGCTCCGGCCTGCGCCAGCGGCGGCATCTCCTGCGTGCAGCGGTCTGTCGCGCGCGCACAGCGGGGTGCAAAGGGGCAGCCCGCACTGATCTCACCGGGGCTCGGCGCCGCGCCCGGAATGGCCGCGAGGCGCGAGTTGCGCGGATTGTCGAGGCTTGGCACGCAGTCCTGCAGGAGCCGCGAATAGGGGTGGCGCGGGCGCAGGAACAGCTCTTCCGCGCTGCCGCTTTCCATCACCTGCCCGCCATACATGACGACAACCCGCTCGCACAGCTCGGACACCAGGTGGAGGTTGTGCGAGATCAGCAGGATCGAAAGCCCGCGTTCGGCCTGCAACCGGCGCAACAGGTCGATGATCTGCGCCTGCACGGTGACGTCGAGCGCCGTCGTCGGCTCGTCGGCAATCAAGAGCTTCGGCTCGCAGGCGATCGCCGTGGCGATCAGCACACGCTGGCGCATGCCGCCTGAAAACTCGTGCGGATAGGCGCCAAGCCGCTCGCGCGGCTCGCGGATGCCAACATCGGTTAATGCCTGCACGGCAATCTCGCGCGCCTCGGCGCGGCTGACCGGACGGTGGGTGAGGATGACGTCGGTAAGCTGGCGGCCGATCGGAAAGGCGGGGTTCAGCGCCGTCAGCGGCTCCTGGAACACCATCGAGACGTCCCGACCGCGCATCTCGCGCAGTTCCTTCGGCGAGAGGCCGACGATGTCGCGCCCCGCGAGCCTTATCTCGCCTGCCTCGACGCGGCCCGGCTGCGCCACGAGGCCCATCACCGCCAGCGAGGTGAGGCTCTTGCCGGAACCGCTTTCGCCCACCAGCCCGACGATCTCGCCCTCGCCGACATCAAGGTCGAGGCCACGCACTGCCTCGACCCTGCCATAGATCGATGGGAACGAGATGCCAAGGCCCCGGATGGAGAGGAGCGGCGCGCGTTCCGGCTTTGCCGTCATGTGCATCATCACGCCCCATGTGCCATGCGGCGGGGGTCGGCAGCCTCGCGCAGACCGTCGCCCAGGAGGTTGAAGCCGATCACCGTCAGCGAGATGACGAGACCGGGGAAGAAGGACAGCCACCATTCGGGCCCGAGGATGTAGGGCCGCGCGTCAGCAAGCATTGTGCCCCAGCTCGGGCGCGGCGGCTGCACGCCAAGGCCGATGAAGCTCACCGCCGCCTCGACGATCAGCCCGACGGCGATCAGAAAGGTCACCTGCACGATAATCGGCGACAGACAGTTCGGCAGCACGTCGCCAAGCATGATGCGCCCTTGCGAGACACCTTGCAGCACCCGCGCCTTGACGTAGTCGGCCATCTTCTCAGCTGAGGCGACGGTGTAGGTCACGCGCGTCATCATCGGCAGGTAGAGGACGCCGATCAGCATCAGCAGCTTGTCTTCGTTCTGCAGCGTGATCGGGCCGAGGACGATCGGCACCGGCCCGATGGTGCCGATGACGGCAATTGCCCAGATCAGGAGCGGGATCGACGCGATTGCGTCGACCGTGCGCATGATGAGGTTGTCGACGATGCCGCCGCGAAAGCGCGCCGCGGCGAGGCCGAGCGAGACGCCAAGCAGCGTGCCGATCACGGCCGCGCCGAAGCTCACCTTCAGCGACGCCCGCGCGCCCCAGATCAGGCGGCTCATGATGTCGCGTCCGGCCTGGTCAGTGCCCATCCAGTGCGCCCATGACGGCGGCTTGAGCCGGGCGCGGAAATCCGTCGCGACGGGATCGAACGGCGCGACCCACGGTGCTAGTAGCGCCGCAAGGCAGATAACGATGATCAGCAGCGCGCCTAGTGCGGCAGACCATCCGCCGACGAGCTCGATCTGGCTGGCGATGAAGCTGCCAAGGCTCCGGCGCGGCGCTTTGTCGGCCTGGACGCTCATGCCGAGGCTCCGCGCAGGCGGGGATTGAGCGCCACGTTGAGGAGGTCCGCTGCGAGGTTGCATAGGATGAAGGTCAGCGTGAAGACGAAAACCACCGCCTGTACCAGCACGAAGTCACGCTGCGAGATGGCCGTCAGCAGCGAGCGCGACAGGCCGGGGATCGAGAATATCTGTTCGATGATGAGGGCCCATCCGAAGGTGTAGCCGAATGACAGCGCCGCAACCGAGACGACCGGGCCGAGCGCGTTGCGCAGCGCATAGAGCAGCACCTTGTATCCTGGCAGGCCCATGGCGCGCGCGGTGCGGACATGGTCGGCCGACAGCACGTCCAGCATGCTGGAGCGCATCATGCGGCTGATGACCGCGATCTGGTAGACGCCGAGCGCGAAGGCCGGCAGGATCATGGTGCGCAGGTTGCCGGTGATGCTTTCTGACAGCGCGACGAAGCCCCCCGGCGGCAGCCAGCCCAGTTCGAGCGACATGAAGCGTATGAGCAGGAGCCCGAGCCAGAAGCCCGGGATCGACAGCCCCATCACCGCGATGATGCGCGAAATCTGGTCGATCCAACGGCCACGATGGAGCGCCGCGAGCACGCCGAACGGGATGGCGACCGCAAGCGCGAACACGAAGGCAAGCACCACCAGCTCCATCGTCACCAGCAGGCCGCGGCTCACCTCGTCCCCGGCCTGGCGGCCGGTAACGAAGGATGTGCCGAGGTCTGTATTGAGAACCAGCCTGGCGAGCCAGTCGCCGTACTGGACAAGGATCGGCCGGTCGAGGCCGTGACGGACCTCGAACGCGGCGATTTCCTCGAGCGTCGCGTCCGCCCCCAGCACGATGCTCGCCGGACTGTCGCCCATGGACCGGGTCAGGAGGAACAGGACCAACCCGACGCCGACCACGGTCGCGACAGAAAACAGCGCTCGCGATAGGATCATGCGCAACATTCGCGACCCTTGCTTCTTGTCCGCCCTTGAGGGCTACCGACCTAGACCGAGACCTGCGTCACATTCATGGTGATGCCCTGGCTGAGCTTGTAGTTGTTTACCCGGTCGCGCCACAGGCCGGAAGCCGAAGCGAAGCCGAGCGTGATCACCGGCATGTCTTCTGCGATCACCTTCTGGATCTCGTGGTAGATCGGCAGCTGCACCTCCGGGTCGGTGGTGGCAAATGCCTTGCCCAGCAGTTCGGCGACGGTCGTGTTGGCGTAGTTCACGCCGCCGGCAACCGACTGGCCAGCCGTCAGCACGCCCTGGATCGCATAGGTCGGCTCGCCCGGCGAAGCGAAGATCATCACCGAGGCCGTATGCTCGCCCTTGATGACGGCTGAGATCAGCACGTTGAACTCGACCGGAACGATCGTCACGTTGACGCCGATCTCGGAGAGCAGCGCCTGGATAAACAGCGCGCAGTCGTTGGTCTCGAGCATATACGGGTTGGTTGCCGTCTGCAGCTCGAAGCTGGCGCCGGTCGGATACTTCGATTCCGCCAGCAGCGCCTTGGCCTTCTCGAGGTCGTAGGCAAGGCCCGCGTCGAGCGTGTCGTTGTACCACCAGCTCTTCGGCGGCGCGGCGACAGCGGTCGGGTCGAGGTATCCCTGGTAGACCTCCGAGGCGAGCAGCGCGCGGTCGAGCGCGTAGGAGATCGCCTGGCGGAACTTCACGTCGTCGAATGGCGCCTTGGCGTTGTTCGGGAACAGGGCCAGCCATGCGGCGGTCGTCGGACGGATGTCGCCGTCGATGCCGTCCATTGCCTTCAGGCGCTCATAATCCTGCGGCGGCACCGCGCTTATGATGTCGACGTCGCCGCTCTGCAGCAACGCGAGGCGCGAGGAGGTATCCGGCACGACTTTGACGACCAGCTTCTCCCAGGCCGGCAGGCCCTCGCGCCAGTAGTCGGGGTTGCGCAGGAAGGTGACCGAGGTGTCCGGGATCCACTCCTCGAAGATGCCGACGCCGGTGCCAACGCCCTTCGGCGACAGGCGGAAATAGTCGCTGCCGTGCTCCTCGCGCGAGCCGGCCGGGAAGATGCCCATGTACTTGCTCATGAAGCAGAGCCACGGCGAATAGGGCTCGTTCATGTCGATGCGCACAGTGTGCGTGTCGATCGCCTCGGCGCCCTTGAGGCGCGAGAACACGTTGCGGCGCGCCGCCTTGTTCTCGGGGTTGAGCATGTAGTTGAAGCTGTAGGCGACATCTTCCGCACTCAGCGGCTTGCCGTTGTGGAACTTGACGTCCTTGCGCAGCTTGAAGGTGAAGCTGAGCTGGTCGTCGGAAACCTCCGGCATCTCTTCGGCGAGCTGCGGCACCAGGTTGCCGTCGACGTCGTACTCGATGAGGTTCTCGAACACAGTCTGGCCGAGCACCATCACGTCGTGGCTGAGCTGGTTGATCGGGTCGATGGTGATCGGGTTGGTCGGAAGCGTGATGACCAGCGTCTTGCCATCGTTGGGCTGGGCGTGGAGGACCGAGGTCCAGAAGCCAGCCGGCAGGAGCGACGCAGCGCCGGCGGAGCGGAGAAAGTTACGGCGGTGCATTTTCATTTCCCATTCCCCTTTTCGGTGCATGTACTGATGCGTTGATACTGGCCTTCTACCGGGCCTTAACTGCTCACATAATTTCTGCGCGCCAGCCGTCCGACCAGTGGGATGCACTGGTCGATCGGCCGATCGCAATAGCGCGAAAATTCCAGCGGGGTGATCTCTTCGTCGCCGTCGCGCCCAAACCAGACCACCTCGTCCCCCACATTCGCATCCGGAACGGCCGACAGGTCGACGAGGCTGTGCTCGATGCCTGACGCTCCGAGCTGCGCGGCGCGCTTGCCGCGCACCAGCACCGGTTGCCCCGGCCGGGTGAAGACCAGCCCGTCTGTCGTTCCCGCCGCGATGACGCCGACGCGAAGCTCGCTCGCGATCGGCTCGTTCGAACCGTAGGGGATCGTGCCGGCGGGGAGCGTCGACACCTGGATGAGCCTGCCGGAAAACCGCGCAATCACGGCTTCGTACTCGCCGCCGACACCCCACTCGTCACGGGCGAGGCCGAAGACGATGCGGCCCGGATCGACGGCGGTCAGGTTGAGGTCGGGATGTTTGAGGATCAACCAGCTAGACGCCAGCATGATGATCTGCGGGGCGATGCCATGCGTCTTCGCCACAGCTACGGCCTGCGCGAGGCGGTCTGCCTGCACTCGGACGCGAACCGGGTCGTGCTGGCCGGCAAGGTGAGTGTAGATGCCTTCCACAGTGACGCTGTCGGTCGCGGCGAGCGTCGAGAAAACCTCCTCGGCGTCCGAAAGCGCGATGCCGAGCCGCGCCAGCCCGCAATCCACCTTGACGAACACACGCGGGGGCTTCGCCGCTTTCGCTGCCTTCGCCGCCGCAAGGATCGCGTGAAGCGACGCCAGGTCGTGGATCGTCAAGATCGCGTCGAGCTCGATCAGGTGCGCGGCCATCACCGGCGGGGTCGAGCCGTAGGCGAGGATATCACAGGTGATGCCGGCGGCCCGCAACATGACCACGTCGTCGGCATTGCCGACCGCGAGCGCGTCGACGCCGGCCGCCTGAAGCGCCTGCGCCGACTGCACGATGCCCGCCCCGTAGCTGTCGCCCTTGATCACCGCATAGATGCGGCGCCCCTCGCCTGTCGATACTCGCAGTCGGGCAAGGTTGGCGGCAAGCCGCGTCAGGTCGATCGTGACCGCGGCGGCGCGCATGGGCGTGTCGAGCGAGGACGCGGCTGCTGTCATTCGGCGGCCTCCACGACCGGATGTGCGTCCGACTTGGTGGCGGTCGCGCCGAGCGTCAGGACGATGTTGCCCTGCGCGTCGAGTTCGGCGCGCGCCCCCGGCGGCACGATGGTGGTCGCGTCATATTCCTCGACGATGCACGGTCCGGCGACGGAGCCTGCCGTGTCGGCGCGGCTGATGACCTTGGCCTCGGCCCAGCCATGGGCGGGACCGAAATAGGCGCGGCGCGGATGGCGAGGGCGGGTGTCGCTGTCGACCAGCCGCAAGGCCGGCGCGGTGCGCGACGCATCGGAAATGATGCGGGCGACGACGCCGAGGCTGACGATCTCGATCGGCTCGCCTGCCGGCGCGCGGTGCCCGTAGGTCCGCTCGTGCTCCTGCGCGAAGTCCTCGGCGAGCGTGTCGATGCTGCCTGCCCCGAGTTCGCCAGGCGATACCGGCACGGTCAGCTCGTACGCTTGGCCGAGATACTGCACCTTGGCATGGCGAAGCATCCGGATGCGGTTCCCCGGCGTGCCTGCATTGAGGAACTCTGCCGCCGCATCGCGCTCGATCTCCTCAAACGCCGCGCTGATCGCCGCAGGATCAGCCGCGGTCGATGCGACGCGGAAGGCGCGGCCATGGTGGCGCTCGATGTCCGAATAGAGCAGGCCGAAGGCCGAGAACACGCCCGGCGACGGCGGCACGATCACGGTGCGGATCGCCAGCGTCGAGGCCATGCCGGCCGCAAACAGCGCGCCGTTGCCGCCGAAGGCGACCAGCGCGAAGTCGCGCGGATCGCGGCCCCGCTCGCTGGTCACGGCCTTGATGGCGCGGATCATGTTGGAGGCTGCGATCTGGTGCGCGCCATAGGCGGCGACCTCGACGGGGATGCCCATGCGGGTCGCGACCTGCTCCTCGATCGCCTTGCGGGCGAGTTCGGGCTTGATCTTCAGCGAGCCGCCTGCAAGCCCCTCGGGGTTGATGTAGCCCAGCACCACGTTGGCGTCGGTGACGGTCGCCTGCTTGCCGCCGATGTCGTAGCAGACCGGGCCGGGGTTGGAGCCGGCGCTTTCCGGGCCGATCTTCATCAGCCCGCCCGCGTCGATCCAGATCTGGGAGCCGCCGCCCGCGCCGACCTCGGCGAGGTCGATGGCGGGGACCTTGAGCACGTAGCCGCCGCCCGACATCAGGCGCGAGCCGATCATGATGCCGCCGCCGACCGAGAATTCCTCGGAACGCGAGACCTGACCGTCCTCGACGACGGACGCCTTTGCGGTCGTGCCGCCCATGTCGAAGGAGATGACCTTGGAGACGCCGCTGATCTGCGCGACGCGCTGCGCGCCGACGACGCCCGCCGCCGGGCCGGACTCGACGATGTTGACCGGCATCTCCGCAGCCGAAGCCGCCGGGATCAGGCCGCCGTTCGACTGCATCAGCAGCAGCGGCGCGGTGACGCCGATGCGCGCGAACTCGCTGATCAGCGACTCGAGATAGTGTGCGATGATCGGCTTGACGTAGGCGTTGACCACCGTGGTCGACGTGCGCTCATATTCTTTGGCGACCGGCAGCAGGTCGGAGCTGACCGACAGAACCCGCTCGGGCAGGCGCGCGGCGATGGCGTCGCGCAGGCGGATTTCGTGCTCGGGGTTCACATAGGAATGCAGCAGGCAGACCGCGATCGCCTCGACGTCGAGCTTGGCGAGTTCGCCGACGACCCGGTCGATCTCTTCGTCGGTGAGCGGAACCAGCACCTCGCCCTTGGACGACATGCGCTCGTTCAGCTCGAGGCGCAGCCGGCGGCGCACCAGTGACGGAGGCTTCGACCAGCCGAGGTCATAGAGCTTGGGCATGCGCAGGTTGCGGATTTCGAGGACGTCGCGGAAACCCTTCGTCGTCACCAACGCCGTGCGCGCGCCCTTGTGCTCGAGGATGGTGTTCGAGGCGACGGTCGTGCCGTGCACGATCTCAATGATGTCGTTTGCGGCGATACCGTGCTCGGCCATCACCGCCGACACGCCGCGGATGATCGCGGAAGAATAGTTCTCGATCGAGGACGAAACCTTCGTGACGATGACCCGGCCGTCCTCGCCCATGAAGACGACGTCGGTGAAGGTGCCGCCGATGTCGATGCCGACGCGAAACTGTCTCACTTCATTCTCCGTATTACAGCCGGGCTGAAGCCTCAGGCCGCATGAATCTCGGGGGTGACGAAGCTGGTGACCTTGGGAGCCCCCGCCCGGCGCTCCGCGCGCAGCGCGGCGGTCGCCTCGAGGTCGGGGCCCTTGGGGCCGAGCACGACGCCATAATCGGCGAGCGCTGCTTCGGCGGACACGTACTCGTCCTCATAGTCGATGAAGACCGCCATTGGATCGCGCTCGAGCGGGTCGCCCCAGCCGCCGCCACCGGCCGTCGTCATGCCGAAACGCTGACCGCGCGCGAAGTTCAGCGTCGCCTTGCCGGGCATGACCTCGGGCGCTCCGTCTTCGATCGCCATCACGTTCATCGAGGACGCGCCCGGCTTGCCGCCGTAGAGGCCGTAGGGCTGGAACGTCCGGCGATCGACGCGGCACTGTAGGATCGCCTTGTCCTCGGTGAGGCGGTACTCGCGCCGCACGGCCGCGCCGCCGCGATACTTGCCCGCGCCCCCGGTGTCCGGAACGAACTCGGCCGCCCAGACCTGCAACGGCTGTAACTGCTCGATCACCTCGACCGAAGGCAGGCAGACGTTGGAGAGCAGGTTCGAGATGCCGTCCGGGCCGTCCGCATGCGGGCGTCCGCCCCAGGATGCGCCGGAGAACTCGACATAGACGAACGGGCTGCGGTCGGCGCGGTAGCCGCCGATCGAGAGGCCCGTGAGGCCGCCGTCGGAGCCGGCATAGACGATCTCAGGCGCCATCTGCGCGAGCGCACCGAACAGGCAGTCGAGCATGCGGAACCCGGTGAGGCCGCGCGCGGCGCATGCGCCCGGCAGGTCCACGTTGAGCACGGTACCCTTCGGCACGACCACGTCGATGCAGCGGAACATGCCCTCATTCTCGGGGATGGGCTGGTTCAGGATCGAGCGGATCGCGCAGTAGCTGGCAGCCTGCGTGAAGGACTGCGTCGCATTGATCGCGCCCGCCACCTGCGGCGACGATCCGGTCCAGTCGACGGTGATCTTCTGACCCTTCTTGGTGATCCTCACCTTCAGCAGCACCGGCACGCCGATGACTACGCCGTCATCATCGATCCAGTCCTGGAACGCGAACTCGCCGTCCGGCAGCGTGGCGATCGCGGCGCGGGTCATCCGCTCGGCATAGTCAATGATGTCGCTGAGGTAGCGCTGCGCCTTGCCAGTGCCGTAGCTGTCGCACAGTTCGAAGATGCGTCGTTCGGCAACGCGCGCCGCAGCCATCTGCGCGCGCAGGTCGCCGAAGAGCTGGTCGGGCATGCGCACGTTCTGGCGCAGCAGCTCCATCAGCGTCTCGTTCGGCTCGCCGCGCTCGTAGAGCTTCATCGGCGAGATGCGCACGCCTTCCTGGAAGATCTCGGTCGAGTCCGCAGCGTTCGAGCCCGGCACGCGGCCGCCGACGTCGCTGTGGTGGCAGACCGATGCCGCGAACGCCACCAGCTCCTCGCCGGCAAAGACGGGACGGAACACGAAGATGTCCGGCAGGTGCATGCCGCCACTGTAGGGATCGTTGAGGACGATGATGTCCTCGGGATAGATGCGGTCGCCGAACTTTGCCATGATGTGGCGGATGGCGACCGGGATCGAGCCGAGGTGGCCGGCGAGCGTCAGGCCCTGGGCGACGACCTCGCCCTTGCCGTTGGTGATCGCGGTCGAGAAGTCCATGTTGTCCCGCACTACCGTCGAATACGCGGTGCGAACGATCGTCGCAGCCATCTCGTCGGCAATGCTGAAGATCGCATTCTTGAAGAGTTCGATCTCTAGCTGGTCAAACCCCGCATCCATTCCTGTCATCCCATTCTGCCGCCGTATCCACCCCACTTGTCAGTCTCGGACCGGCGTGTGGCTATCACTATGCAAAATGAAAAAGGCGTCGGATAATAGAAAATCGGCCAAACGGATAATAACGATGTCTATCACTCATCCCAACCTGCTGGCGCAGGCTGAAGCGTTCTACTGGGTCGTGCGGCTGGGCGGTTTCCACGCCGCTTCGCGCCACATGCGGCTGAGCCAGCCGACGATTTCGGCGCGGATACGCGAGCTTGAGACGGCGCTGGGAGAACAGCTTTTCTATCGCAACCGCAGTCCCGCCACCCTGACGCAGGCGGGCGAGCGCGCCTTTGGCTTTGCCGAGCGCATCCTGCGGCTGACCAGCGACCTCACCAACCGCGACGATGCTCAAGGCGGGCTCTACGGTACGCTGCAAATCGGCGCGGTGGAGTCGATGGCGTTCAGCGCCGTGCCGCAACTGATGAAGCGCGTGCGCTCCGAATTGCCGGACATGCAGCATTCCGTGACGGTCGACGTCGCCGTCAACCTGTCGGCGCAGCTGTCACGCCAGGCGCTGGACCTTGCGATCCTGTCCGATCCGCCGACGGCGCCGATGCTGGAATCGGTACGGCTCGGCGCGGTCGTCACGCGCTGGATCTATCGCGCTGACCTTCTGCCGGGAGGGGGAAGGCAGCTGACGCCTGAGCTCCTGGCCAGTGTTCCGATCCTCGCCCATTCGCGCAGCTCGCGCCTCCACGCCCACACGATCGAGTGGTTCCAGAGCCGCAACCTCCACCCGGAGATCCTTGTCTGCAATTCGCTGATGCTGATGAAGCATTTTGTCGAGCAGGGTCTCGGCGCGGCGCTGATGCCGCTCAACCTGATCGGCGACGGCCAGAAGACGAAGTCGCTCGTAGCCCGCAGAGCCAACCCGCCGATCCCCGACAGCTCGATCTATCTCTGCTACAACCGCAATCGCGACGGCGCGGCTCTGCAAAAGGTGCTGTCGATCCTCGAGGAGGAAATCCGCGCGTCGAACGCGCTGCTTGGCGGCGCTGCCGAGGACCATTAGTGGCCTCCGGCGGCTCCATCATGGACCGGGACCTCGTCAGGCCACCCGGCCGCCATTGCCTACCTGGCGCCAAGGCACCGTACAATCGCTTCGCTAAGCTTGTCGGCAACGGCAATGCCCAGCACCCGCGCCGGTTCGTTGACGTGGGAGTCACGCCATTCTCCACGCTGTCGGCGGGGTACCGTCGCCTTGAGTTGGCATGAAGGCTGACGTTGTAGGTCGTGGCATGACCGCCCGTCGTGCCGACCCCACCAGTCACCTTTACAAGCGCCATCGCTTTCGGCTGAGATGATCAGCCATGCGATCTGGCTCTACTTCCGCTTTCCGTTGAGCCTTCGCCATGTCGAGGACATGCTGGCTGAACGCAGGCAAAACCGGCGATGCGGAGGCACTGCTTGTGCCGGTACTAACGAGCCGCGACCCCGAAGTTCAGTGGCGGCTTGCCGACGTGCTGCGAGCCGAAGCCAGAGTCGAAGAAGCCGGGGCACAACTCGGCGCCGCCCGAGTTGGCTTCGAGAAGCTTCTTGAGAGGCATCTTCTCGCGTTCGCGGACCATGCTACGGAATTCTACGCTGGTAGCGGCAATGATATCCGGCGAGCCCTCGAACTCGCGCGTGCGAATGTCGCGAATCGCCCGACACGCCGTGCAGTTGAGCAGGCGCTTGCGATGCGGCGGAAAGTGCCGGAAGGGCCACGGGCATCCGGGAGTTACGCAACGCGCGAAACGCCGCCGCAGGGGCCGGTTGATGGTGATCGGGAGGCGTAGGCAGTTGCGAGCGGGATTGCCTTTCACCGTTCTTTTGTCCGTGTGGCTGAAAGCCTTGATACAATCCGAGAGCGACAGGCCTGGAGGGAATATCGTAGCTTAGCCTTGGAAGGAGCGGAGACCCATCATGATCAATGTAGAAATTCTCGCCGTTTATGCTCTCGCCGGTGCACTGGTGTTCAGCGCTTCTGGTCTGAGTGAAAGAGCCGTAGCGCAGGACGTGGACCCGGCCGAATTGGTGAAAGACATTCACGCGATCTTCGGCGACCATCATGCCCGTGCAGTCCATGCCAAAGGTGTCGTCCTCAATGCTACCTTTGAACCGACTATGGAAGCACGCCAGCTCAGCAAAGCGGCCGTATTTGCGGACAAAGGCCAGGCGACGGTTCGCCTTTCGGACACGACTGGCCTACCAGACATCTCCGATGCCGATCCCAACGCCAGTCCTCATGGGTTGGCGGTCAAGTTCGCATTGTCCGACGGCTCCGAGATGGATCTTGTAACGCACAGCTTCAATGGTTTTCCTGCGGCCACCGCAACGGACTTTGACCAGTTCCTCAAGGCTGTGGCGGCGAGTGGCCCAGGAGCGGCAAAGCCGACCCCGATCGAGAAGTATCTTCAGACCCACCCCGAAGCCCTGCCCTTCGTAACAAAACAGAACCCGCCACCTGAGAGCTTTGCGACGACCACCTATTTCGGAGTCAACGCGTTCGCCTTCATCGATGCTTCCGGAAAGAGGACGATCGTTCGCAGCAGATTTGTCCCGAGTCCCGGCGACAAGTACTTGGACTCCTCCGCTGCGGCATCCATGGGGCCAAACTATCTCATGGACGAGATCAAGGAGCGGGTCGCCAAGGGTTTAGTCGCGTTTGAGTGGTTCGCTCAGATTGCCCAGCCCGTCGACAAGGCCGATGACCCTTCGGTCCCATGGCCGGATGATCGGAAGCTCGTCAAGCTGGGGACACTGACGATCAACGAAATGGCCGCCGACCAGGAAGCATTGGGCAAGAACCTGTTGTTTCTTCCCAGCAACGTGCCTGACGGCATCGAACCGGTCGATCCGATGATCGACGTGCGCAGCGCAGCCTATCCGATCTCCTTTGGTGAGCGGCAATGATCTCCCGCACCAGCTGAAACGGATTGGCGATGACGAGCTAGACCGAACGACGTTTCGCCTGGCAGGCGATACGTTGCTTACCATCGCAGTACGTTTTGCGCCTTTCGGATCAGAGCCGGCCATCGCGCAGTGGCTCTGGCAATGGAAGATTTCGTTGCATCTCGCCACCGCCCTCCGAACAGAAGTCCTTGCGGACGGACGCGCCGGGCTTCGTCTGGCGAGCCGACTTGGGATCAGGGCTCACGGCGACCGCGAGCGACGAAGACCGGCATGTCCACTTTTCTGTGCGCGATGCCGGCATTGGTTTCGGACCCGACGGGGCTGAACGGATGTTCGACGCATTCTACACAACGAAGGGCGACGGAATGGGAATCGGCCTCTCCGTCAGTAGGGCGATCATCGAGCGGCACGATGGACGCATCTGGGCGGGTCCCAACGATGGCCCCGGAGCGACTTTCTCACTTGCAATCCCCTGTTACTCCGGCAATGCAATGGCCTTTCACGCCGACGCGAAAGAAGGGACCGGCCGGACACCATCAAAGGTGCAGCGGAATCCTTATAGCCTCGATGCCTCTGATCGTTGGCAGCAGAACTCGCAAGCGCCCTCTCCCGATTTGCATTGAACGTTATGCCTTTGGAGGCGCTGGGCACGGCCAGAAGTCGCGCGCAGACGCTCCTCGACTGCCAAAGCATCGCCCCAGCCCGTCATGGCGGGTGACCGGCTGCACTGACCTCTCGCGACATGTGCTCGGCGGGCTGATGGGCGATATCTCCCCCCATGCTCCGTTCTCCGCCGCCGCAGCCTTGAACGGCCTCAAATTTCCTGATGGGCTGTTTCCTTCTGCCGGAATCGCACAAAGGCGAACGCCGGCCGTTATGCCGGGAGGCTCTCAACCCGCTCGCTCCGTTCCGGTGGGCCAGGGGTATGACTGTTGTCGCCGCCCTGATGGCTGTCTTCTTCATCATGCAACTCGTCGGGCAGGTGCCGGCCGCCCTTTGGGTCATTTTCGGCGAGGATCGCTTTCACTGGGACGCGACCACGATCGGCATTTCGCTTGCCGCATTTGGTATTCTGCATTCACTCGCCCAGGCAACGATCACCGGCCCTGTAGCCGCCCGGCTCGGCGAAAGGCGGGCACTCATCCTCGGAATGATTGCCGACGGCACAGGCTACATCCTGCTTGCCTTCGCGACACGGGGATGGATGGCGTTCCCGATCATGATCCTGCTTGCTTCGGGTGGAATCGGAATGCCGGCGCTGCAAGCAATGTTGTCCAGGCAGGTGGATGAGGAACGTCAGGGGCAGCTTCAAGGATCACTCGCGGCGCTCACCAGCCTGACCTCGATCGTCGGCCCCCTCCTCTTCACGGCAATCTATGCGGCTTCTATAACAATGTGGAATGGATGGGCATGGATTGCAGGCGCCGCCCTCTACTTGATCTGCCTGCCGGCGCTGCGTCGTGGACTATGGATCGACGCAGGGCAGCGAGCCAGTCGCTGAAGAGAACGGAAGGCCGCTCATAGGCCCGTGCCATGCAGGTCAAGGGCACTTCGGCTAGGCAATGTCCTGTTTACCGCGCAGCATCGAGCCCGACCGATCACCTCTGCCATGAACGGTGCCTTTCGTTCCAAGTAGGAAGCAGCATGGTCCCGCCCTTTGCGATGGATCTCCCGAAGAAGGATTGGGTGCAGAATTCAAGGACTAGAGAGCCTGCTCCGGGATACGACAAGTCCTTTCCCTTGGTTGTGCGACACAGAGGTACGATGAGCAGTTCCGGATGGATGTTCGAATACGGACACTTTGTCCTTCCTTTACGGTCGTCCGAGCCCGGGACCCCAACGCGGCATCCGTGCACGGGTGCTGGACTGACATGCATCACCAGCCGCTTCCCGGGCCGCCGACGCGGCTCGGAACGACAGGCATGTCCGTTGTTGTGGATGAGGCTGATCCCCGAGACGACGAACGGAAGCGTTCGAGCGCTCGGGCTACGAAAGCGTCAGGAGCCCACCCTGTAGGCCCCAGAAGAAGGAGCAGATATGAAGCGCCCGACTACACCGTCGTATCTACGACAGAGCGGAACTTGAGCGCCAAATCCTTCGACGCTGCGGCTTTCGGGTGGAGTTCGTCGTTCCACCTTCCGGCACACACGTTGCGCAAATTGATGACAGTTACGTTTCTCTTCCGCCGCTGCACGGCTTCCAGCATCGTGTAGAACTGATCCACAAGATACTTCAGGATGTCCGCAATAAGCTGTTTGTCGGCTCGGAGATCATAGCCTCTGGCCTGGAAAGGTCTTCCGATCCAGACTCCGTCGTTCCGGGGAATGGGATAGTCGTAGCCGTGGACCAGCATTCGTGTCCGGCCCGACGACTTCACCCTGATGTCGTCCGCTATTTCCATATAGCCGCCGCGCAAGAAGTCTAATGTCTGCTTCAGCACGGGCGTGAACAGGTACTTTTTCGGGTCCGAAGATCCGCCGCCTTCGGATTTCCAGCGCAGCAGTTCTAGAAGAGCGCCGCCCCCCAGAACGTCATTGCCGCCACCGGAAAAGATGAAGAAATCAAAGATGCCTGATTGAATGGGCTGCCGATAGTCCTTCTCGATGAGCATCTGCTTGAAGGTGTCGCCAGGATAGGCGACGTCGGTCGTCTGATAGCGATCCTGCAGCACATCGAAGAAGGTCCTCTGGTGCCCGAACGCCGCCGAAAGCGGCCAGAGTATGTTGATCCACGAATCTCCATCCGCACAGAGCAGGGGACCGGTGGCGGCTCTCATGGGCTGGCGCTTGAAACCAGTCCGCTCCGCCCGGAGAAACTGATCCACCACCGCCCGCTTGGAGACTGCTTTCCCCCTCATGTCGTAGACGTCATAGACGAGGCAAATGGATGGGTTCTTCTCCAACCGAAACTCTGCAGGCTTTGATTTACGTTCAGCATCCTCCGTCTTGATGATTTCTTGCATTTTCTGTCCTCCCTCTTTGAAATAGGAATATTATACAAGATGCACCGGTTGTTGAACATGACCGGTGCACTTAGCTAGCAAGTGCCGGCTGTTCTCCGGCGCGCCGATCGGCTCGATCAGCGACGGCGCCGGCGGCGGAGGGCCCGTCACGCTGTCGGCCGCCGCCCAGGCGCTCGGTGTCCCGAGCCTCACCGCCGAGCTCGGCGGCGGCGCAAACTTCTCTCGCCAGGGCGAAGCGATCGCCAGCCAAGGCGTGACCCGCATCCTCAATCGGCATCCTGCCCAATGCCGACAGGGAGCCGCCCCCGCCGGTCCGCCTCATGCGGGTCGAGGGCCGGGATGCCTTCACCTACGCCCCTCTTCCCGGCATCTTCGAGACCGCCGTCGACATCGGCGACACGGTGAGCGCCGGCCAGCTCGCCGGTGTACTTCACCCGATCGAAGGACCGCATCAGGCGACAACGGAGATCCGCTTCGCCCGCTCCGGCCTCGGCGCCTGCCGCCGCGCCCCTGCCCTCACCGCTCGCGGCGACTGCCTGTTCAGGCTGGTGGTAGTGAGCACCTCGCCGGACCTGGAGGCGGTCAGGATCAGAACTCGGTCGCCAACCGGACCGACACTGCGAGGCAGGTGCCGGTCCGGCTGCGCTAAATGACAGCTTCCGATCTGAGACGGCGCACCTCAGCTTCGCTGTAGCCGAGATCCCTCAGGATCTGGTGCGTATCGGCGCCGAGTTCAGGCGGCGGGACGCTCGCGGCGATCACCTCACGATTGACCTTGAAGCCGAGCGTCGGCAGGTGAATGTCGCGCGGCTCGCGATTCCATTGCACTGTGCTGGTAAAGGCGCGGGTGCGGGCGTGGTCCTCCGCCAGCGTCTCGTCGAGCGAGCGAACTCTGGCGGCTGGTACGCCAGCGGCATCGAGCGTCTTCTCCCACTCAGCCGCCGTGCACGAGCGGAAGACATGGATCAGTTCGGCGCGCAGTTCGGCGGCATTCGCGCGGCGTTGCTCCGGTACTGCCCAGCGTTCGTCCTCGAGTATGTCAGGCCGCCCTAGTCCGATGCAGAGCGCGCGGAACTGCTTGTCGTTGTTGGCGGCAATCATCAGCAGCCCGTCCTTGGTCTCGAAGGCGCCTGAGGAAGGGCTTTGGCTCCACGCCTCGTTGCCGGCCGGCTTCGGCATCCAGCCGGCGTTCAGATGGCTGGTGACAAGCGATGCCATCAGGAGCATCGACGTGTCGAGCATCGCCACATCGAGATGGATCGCCTCGCCGGTCCGATTCGTCTCGTGCAGCGCCGACACGATTGCGAAGGCGGCGTTGAGGCCCGTGGCGTAGTCCACATAGGGGGCGCCCACCTTCTGCGGGCCTGTGTCGACGGTGCCGGTGGTCTTCATGATACCGCACATGCCCTGGACAACATGGTCGTAGGCAGGGCGGTGGCTGAGTTCGCCATCCTGACCGAAAGCCGAGATCGAGCAGTAGACGATCCGCGGGTTGATCTCACGCACGATCTCGAAAGGCAGGCCGAGCCTGGCGATCGCGCCCGGCCGGAAATTCTCGATGAACACGTCCGCGCTCTTGATCAGGCGCTTCATGATGGCCAGGCCGTCCGGCGTCTTGAGATTCAGTGCGACCGACTTCTTGTTGGCGTTCTGGGTGAGATAGGCCAGCCCCATCCCCTCGGCGTTGAGCTCGGGCATCTCCCCCCGCTCGCGCGACCAGTCGCCCTCCCCGGGCATCTCGATCTTGAGGACCTCGGCGCCCATCAAGCCAAGCTGATAGGCAGCGTAGGGGCCGGCAAGCACCTGGGTGAGGTCGATGACACGAATGCCGGCGAGGGGCTGGAACATCAGGCTGGTCCTACTTGCGTTTGAACAGGAGCCGGCAGTCGCCGACCGCATCGTCTATGGAGGCGAGCCAGTCGCGCGCCGCAGGACGGCCGCGCAGATAGGCATCGAGGAATGTCAGCGTGATCTGCCGCACCGCCTCCTGCTGGGCGGGCACCTGCCTCTGTGTTTCGCGGTCGATGAAGCCGCCGAGGAAGTGGTCGCCGTCCTCGAGCACCGCGAGGTATTTCCCACCCGGTGGCGCGAGTTCGTATGGCTCGGACTTCCAATGCCAGTCGCCGCCCTTTGCGCCGCGGTCCAGCGTGCCGGTGACGTTGAGCACGGGACCGTCCACCGCGTCCCACGAACCGTCGCGCAGGCCTTGCTGGTCGCGGCCCTGTGCGCTGAGCAGCACCGCCGCGCTGAAGCGCTCGTCGCCAAAGCGTCGGGCAACGGCGTCGGACATGTCGATCTCGGCCCCGGCAAGAAGCTGCGCGGTGAAGGCGCCGAAGGAATGCCCCGCGATCGCGCCGGGCACCGGCATGCGATGGGTGCCGCAAGTGGCCTCGAATAGCTCGGGAAGCGCGGCCATCAGGCTGCGGACGTGCCTGACGCGCTCCATCCACCGTTCCGGGTCGTGCAGGATCTCGTGCATGCGCGCCCGGACGTGCGGAATAGCCGTCCAGCCCGACAGATCGGCTTGCGGATCGAGGCCAAGCGCGGGCTCTTCCCGCGCGACAATCTTGATCGCATCGCCGAAGGTGGGATGGATGACCAGATAGCCATGGCGCGCCCAATGGGCGGAGAGAGCGGCGTATTCGCCGCCGTTCGAACCGAGGCCGTGGCAGAACACGATGAAGCCGGCCGGCGCCCGCCCAGCCGGCCAGCGGCAGACCAGCGGCCGCTCCGCGAAGGCGGAATGACCCGCCAAGACGTGGTCCGCCTCGCGCACGGCGTGGGCGCCGAAATCGGATCTGTAGACAGCCCCACTCATGATGCCACCGGTTGCGCCACAGTTCCCGCAACGGCTCCCGCATCGTCAGCGAAGAGGAAGCAGTTGGCTGTGCCGCCACCGGGAATTGCGTAGGCCGGCGGCATCGCGGCCTCGCAGCGCGGCATCGCATACGGGCAGCGGTTCCGGTAGGGGCAGCCGGTTGCAGAGACGCGCGGCGTCTCCGGCGCGGGCGCCAGCTTGCGTGCGGCACGCCGCCTGCGCTGCGCCTCGGGATCAAGCAGCGGCACGGCGTCCAGCAGCGCCTTGGTGTAGGGATGGGCGGGCGCCTTACAGACGCGGTCAGAGGGCCCCTCCTCCACAATATGGCCGAGATACATGACCGCGATGCGGTCGGAGATATGGTGGACGAGCGCAAGGTCGTGGGCGATCAAAAGGTAGGCGATGCCCAGCGCGTCGCGGCGCTCGTAGAGCAGGTTGATGATCTGGTTTTGCGTCGAGACGTCGAGTGCGCTCACCGGCTCGTCGAGCACGATCAGCTTCGGCTGCAGCGCGAGCGCGGAGGCGATGGCAATGCGCTGCCGCTGGCCGCCGGAGAACTGGTGCGGATGGCGCTCCAGATGCTCGTCGGACAGCGACACGAGCCTGAGCAGGTCCACCGCCCGTTCACGCCGTTCGGCCCGCGTCATGGTGGTGTGGACGCGCAGCGGCTCGGTTACGATGTCCTCGACCGTCATCGACGGATTGAGCGACGAGTAAGGGTCCTGGAAGACGGCCTGTATCTGGTTGCGGACAAAGGGTGGATAGCGCGTCTTCATCGCCGCGAGATCGACATCGCCGAAGCGGATGGAGCCGCCCGAAGCCGGGACGAGGCCGAGCACCGTGTTGGCGATCGAGGACTTGCCGGAGCCGGACTCGCCGACCAAGCCCAGGGTCTCGCCGGCACGGATCGAAAGATTGGCACCCTTGACCGCATGGAACGGCTTGCCTCCCACGCCCAGAAGCGAACGGCTCCAGTAGGTGACCCAAAGGTCCGTGATCTCGAGGAGAGTTTGGCCGCTCACGACGCACGCTCCAGTTCGAGTTCGCTGGCGCGGATGCAACGGACCAACCGGTCGGACCCGACCAGCGGGACGTGCCGGTCGCAGGCCGCTATCTTGAAATCACAGCGATTGGAGAAGCGGCATCCCGCGGGCCATGAGCCAGGCCGGGGCACGCTGCCGCGGATCGTCGGAAGCGGCGGGTTGCGGTCCGAAGCGTGTGGCATCGCCCGGAGCAGGCCTTGCGTATAGGGATGGCGCGGATTGGAGAACAGCTGGTTGACTTCAGCCATTTCCACCATCTCCCCCGCATACATCACGCTGATGCGGTCGCAGATGTCGGCCGCAACGGCGAGGTCGTGGGTGACAAAGAGGATCGCCATGCCGAACTCCTCCTGCAGATCGCGGAACAGATCGAGGATTTCCTGCTGCACCGTCACATCGAGCGCGGTGGTCGGCTCGTCGGCAATCAATAGCGCCGGGTTGCAGCTCAGCGCCCGGGCAATCGCGATGCGCTGCGCCATCCCGCCTGAAAGCTCATGCGGATAAGCGCGAGCGCGCTCCTCAGGCCGCGGAATGCCGACACGGTCGATCAGCTCGACGACGCGGGTCCAGGCTTGCTTCTGCGACATGCCCTTCTTTGCGCGAAGCACCTCCGCGATCTGGCTGCCGACCGTGAAGGCGGGATTGAGGCTGGTCGTTGGATCCTGGAAGACCATTGCCACCTCGTTGCCTCGTACCTTCTCCATCTGTCGCTGGGAAAGCGAACGCAAGTCCCGGCCGTTGAGCATGATGGAGCCGCGCGTGGTACGCAGGCCTGCGCCCATGAGGCCGAGGATCGCCAGACCAGTCATCGTCTTGCCGCTGCCTGATTCACCCACCAGTCCCAACGTCTCGCCCTTGGCTATGCCGAAGGAGAGGTCGGTTATGACCGGCAGCCCGGCGCCGTCTCCGACCACCACCTCCAGCCCCTCCACCCGCAACACGTCGCCCTGCGGCCGTGGCGGCACCGTGGATCGGTGCGGCTCCGGTCCGGCTGGGGCGGCCACAACGGGGCGGTTGTCCATCCGCACGGCGGGCGCGGCGGGTTTGGCGTCGACCGCGATGCCGCGGCCGATCGCATCGCGGATGACATCGCCGATGAGATTGACCGAGAGCACCGTGACGATGATGGCGATCCCAGGGGGAATGGCGAGGAACCAGTTCAGATCCATGAACGCCGCGGCGGTGTTGAGCATCGTGCCCCAGCTGGCGTCCGGCGGTTGCACGCCGAGACCGATGAAGCTCAGACCGGCTTCCGACAACAGTACCGCGCCAACTGTCAGGGTGACCTGCACGATCAGCGGCGGCGCGATGTTGGGGAAAATGTGACGCAGCAGTATGCGGCCGTCGGATGCGCCGATGACGCGCGCGGAGCGCACATAGACCTCCTCGCGCTCAGCGAGCACAACGCCGCGCGCCAGCCGCAGGAATGAGGTCGAGTAGAGGATGCCCAGGGCGATCATTGCCTTGTGCAGGCCGGGCCCGAGGATCGCGATGATCACGATCGCCACCATGATGCCGGGGATAGAGACGATCGCCTCGACGAGGCGCATGACGACCCAGTCCCACCAGCCGCCGCGGTAGCCTATGAAGAGGCCGAGCGGAACTCCGAGGAGGAGCGCGATGGCCGTGCCTTCGGCCGCGGCGATCACCGCAACGCGGCAACCATGAATGAGCCGTGATAGCACGTCACGGCCAAGATCGTCGGTACCGAGCCAATGTTGCGCCGAGGGTGCCTGGAGCGCCTCGATCAGGTTCTGCTTCAGCGGTTCGTAGGGCGCGATCCAGTCCGCGAAGATCGCCATGAATGCGAGCAGAAAAAGCACGGCCGAGGCGATGCCGACGATGACATGCGACCCATCCAGTCGCCACTGCCCACGCGTCGCCGTGCGGGTCGTTGTTGTGAGGGGGGCGGTCACGAAGGACGTGCCTTTGGATTGAGCAGGCCATAAATTACATCGGTCGCGAGTTGGACCGCGACCACGAGGGCGACCATGACCAGCACGATGCCCTGGATCATGGGAATGTCCTGCTGCCGCACCGCTCCGATGGCGAGGGTGCCGAGACCGTTGATGGCGAAGACTTGCTCCACGATCAGCGCGCCGCCGAGCAGCACGGTAATCTGGAAGGAGAGCACCGCCACGACCGGCACCATGGCGTTGGTGAGCGCGTGCTTCAAAATGATGCGCCTCGTGGAGAGACCCTGCGCCCTCGCGGCCCTGATGTAGTCCTGCTGGAGCACGCCGACCATCGCCGAGCGGACCTGTCGGGCGATGGCCGCGCTGGACGAGGTGCCGAGCGCGATCGAAGGAAGGATGACGCTACGCAGCCACTCCCAGGGGGACGCGGAAACAGGCGTGAAGCCGGTGGCTGGAAACCAGCGCAGGTTCACGGCGAAGATCGCGACCAGGATGAGGCCGAACCAGAAATTGGGCACTGCCTGGCCAAAGGTGGCACCGAGGGTCGCGAGGCGGTCAATCCAGGAGCGGGGGCGAAGTGCCGCGGCGATCCCGGCCGAGACTCCGACGACGATGGCGACGAGGGCCGAAACCACCGTGAGGGACAGCGTGACGGGAAGCCGCTGCATCACGGCTCCCATCACACTAACGCTATTGAAGAAGGAAGTGCCGAGGTCGCCCTGCGCCGCCCGGCCCAGCCACTGGAAGTAGCGGACGACGACCGGCTGGTTCATCCCGAGCCGCTCCCGGACAATCTCGTATTGCTCCTGCGTGCCCGTATCCCCGATGATCAGGTCGACAGGATCGCTCGGCAGCAGCGACGTGAATGAGAACGTCAATACCGAAACGATGAACAGAAGGGGCACCAATGCGACAAGTCGCTGGAAGATGAGCCGAAGCATGAGATTCGGATCTCAGTCGTTGGCCTTCAGGCCGCGAAGATTGATCGAATCCTCACCGAAGCGATAGACGACCGTGGGATTGTCCGCGGTCTTCTCGCTCACCCCGATCAGGATCGGCGTGTTGGTGACGAAGATCAGGAACGCTTCGTCGGCCAGCCTGGAAGCCATCTGCTTGTAGACCGGGCCGCGCACATCGGTTTCCACCGACTGCAATCCCTGACGCGCAAGCGCAAGCAGTTCGTCGCTCGGCTTGGCCTTGAAGGGATTGTAGGCAGCGTCCTCGTATATGTAGCGGAGCGCGAGGAACTTCGGATCCGTGTTGGTGGCCCAGACCAGGTTGGTCGCCGGAAAGTCGGTCGTGCGGCTGCGGCGGGCGAGCGTGCCCGGCTCGACCGGAACGATGTTCATCGTGATGCCGATTTCCTTGAAGAAGCCGGCCAGCGCTTCAAGACGCGACTGATAGATCGGGATCGACGGCATATCGAAGGCGAAGCCGTCGGGAAACTTCGACCGGGCCATGAATTCGCGCGCCTTGTCGAGGTCGTACTCATAAATTCCCTCGAGCGCCGGGTCGTATGCCCAGTCTCCCTCTGCATAAGGCTGGAATGATTTCTGGGCGAGTCCGAACTGGACCGCCTTACCGAACGCCTCGCGGTCGATCGCATGCGCCATCGCCTTGCGGACGTTGGGGTCCGCGAAAGCAGGAACAACGGTTCCTTCGCGATCGGAAAGGATGATGTGGTAGTTGAGGCCCCCGGTGTTGCGAATGAGCTTCAGGCCGGGCGTGCGGTCGATGATCGCCGATTGAGGGTTCGCCAGCCAGTTGCCCGCGTCGATCTGGCCGGTCTTCAGTGCATTGAGGCGCGCGGTGTCGTCGGGAAGCTCCCACACCTCGTAGCGTTCCAGCCCGATCTTGTCCTTGTCCCAGTAGGTTGGGTTCGGCGTGTAGACACGCACCTCACCCTCGCGCGAGAGCTCCTTGCTATAGACATACGGTCCGGTGCCGATCGGATTGCGATCGATGGCCGGATCGGCCATCGCCGCGGGCGCGATCATCATGCCGCCAGTGTGACAAAGGCTGTCGATGATCGCCGGATCGGGCTCCTTGAGCTTTATCCGCACGCTGTACTCGTCGACGGCTTCGGCGCTTTCGACAGTCTTCAGACCTTCGATGATGGCAAGCTTGACACCGCGATTGATATTGGCCGCCGCGACCTCGGCGTTGAAAGCCTCGCCATTGCTGAAGCTGATGGCCTCGCGGAGCTTGATCGTCACATAGAGTCCGTCGACCTCATAGGCCTTTGCCAGGAGCGGCACGGGCTTGCCGTCGGGACCTCGTTCAAAGAGCGATTCGTAGACCGGACGCAAATAGGGAACGCCGCTGCCGCTCTGCTGCTGGGGATCCATGGTGATGAGCTTCACCTGCTCGGCGTATTTGAACGTACCTGCTTGCTGCGCCAGTGCCGAACTTCCGCCGAACGCTAGCGCGACTCCCAATACTGTCCCTGTGATCCAGTTCCTCATCCGGCCCTCCCAGCCTTGCGTTTCGGGCGAAGTCAGCACCCGACGCTCCTGCATCCCAACCGGGTCGTCCGATTGTGATTTAGTGCTAGCACTTTAGCACTCTACTGCTATGTTGCAACGACTTTATTGTCGGCCGATCGCAGGGAAAGGGCATTGTCTGTCCTTCCCAGGGTGCGAGAATGACGACAACTGTTCTGGAAGGATTCTTGCCATTGTCGACTGCCGCCGAAGAGAAACAGATCTTTCGCGATGATGGGACGCCCTACTATGTCCAGCTCGCGGCTGTAATCCGCCGGCAGATCGCTGACGACGTCTGGAGTGTCGGGGACAGGCTGCCGACGCTGAAGCACCTGGTGGCGACCTATGGCGTCGCGCCTATGACGGTACGTCACGCGCTGGCACGTCTCGAGAACGAAGGATTGATCAGCGCCGAACGTGGACGCGGCACCTTCGTGACTGCGAGGCCGGAAACATCGGGGTCGGTTCCCTACCTTTTGACGCGCTCCCCGGCCCAGCGTGGCGGCGCGCTCAGCTTCCGCGTCGTCGCCTCCCGGCCTTCTGACGGCGAATTGCGGATCGCGCCGGGGGACGGGGAGCCCCTCGACGCCTATCGCTACATGAAGCGCGTATTCTCCCGTGAGGGCCGCCCGTTCACTGTGGGCGAATATCTCGTGGCAGCAGACGTCTACGACCTCATCCCGGACAAGCTATGGGATACCGAACTGATCAGTACCCTGCTCTACGACACGAAGGAGGTTGGCCTGAAGAACGTGCGCCAGACCTTTCGGGTAGTGTCGTCGACGCCGCAGGAAGCCGCTGAACTCGAAATTCGCGTTCACGACCCCGTCGTGCAGGTGCGCCGTATTTTCCAGGACGCATCCAGGCAGGTCATCTGTCTGGCGCAGCTGGTGTACCGCACGGATGGCGTCGTATTCGACATCAACATAGACCTCGACCATCGCGAGCGGCTGCTCGAGCTCGGAGGCATTCCCGAGTCGTGAGCCATCGCCAACGATGATCAGGGCGAGCGACGTCCTTCGTCCATGAGGTATGTTGGTCCATGGCATCGACTGCGAGCGACAGCACTGGACAAGCATCAACTCCGGCGAGCCGCGCGGAGCACCATCATCTCTTCATTACTTCGGACTTCAGCAGACTGGGGCCTTCCGCAATTTTCCTCGCCAGTTCGAAGAACGTCTTTCTTTCCGCCTGCGACAATGGCGCCAGCCACTCTTCCTGACGCCTGCGCGAGACGTCGATGAGTTCCGTGAGCAACTCTTCTCCAGCGGGCGTGGTGAAGAGGCGCTTCTCGCGCGCATCGGAATCCGAGATCTTCTGAATCAGATATCCGCGATGCTCCAGCAGCGAAACGGCGCGGCTGATGGTGTTTTGTGGGCGCGGAAAGAGCAGCCTGATCTCCTTCGCGCGGATGCCTGGAAATGTCTTCACCGCATAGAGCGCGGACCAAGCCTGCACGGGAATCCTGAAACGCCGCTCGATGTACCGATTGGTCACGGCATTGTTGCCTAGGACGATGTAGCTGATCGCCAGCAGTTCCCGCAGGTCTCCCGCGAGCATCTTCTCCAGCAGGTTTCCTGCGGTCATCGCTTTTTCTCCGCTCACCCCGATCGCTCCCCAAAGTGCCTTCGGTCCACATCCTACCGGGGGCCGCCGAAAATTTCATTTCAATCCAGATGGATTCAACTTGCCAGATCGATCCAGATGGATCAATCTTGATCGATAATATTGCTGGAGGCGGGAATGATCGCACTGGGTGTCGATGTCGGCGGAACGTTCACGGATCTGATTCTCGCGGATCTCGTGAATGGGGCGGTCACGATCCACAAGACACCGTCGACACCCTCAAATTCGGCCGAGGGCGTCGTGACGGGCATCAGGGGGATCTGCGAGATCGCCGGCATCACGCCCGCGCAGATCGACGCGATCTTCCACGGCACGACCGTTGGTACGAATGCGATGCTGGTGCATGGCGGCGCCGTCACCGGGATGATTACGAACGAGGGCTTTCGTGACGTGCTCCATATCGGCCGCCACCAGCGCCCTCAGCACTATTCGATCATGCAGGACCTGCCCTGGCAGAGCCGTCCTCTGATCCGGCGCCGCTTCCGCAAGACCGTTGCGGGTCGTCTCGATGCCAAGGGTCAGGAGCTTGTGCCGCTCGATGAGGAGGCCGTCGCGGCGGCGGCGCGTGAGCTGGGCGAGGACGGTGTCGAAGCGATCCTGATCGGGTTCCTGTTTTCGTTCGTGAACCCGGCACATGAGAGACGTGCTGCCGAGATCGTGCGTGATGTCCTTCCGGGTGTCTTCGTGACCACGTCGGCGGAAGTCTCGCCGCAGTTTCGCGAGTTCGAACGGTTCACGACGGCGGCGATCTCCGGCTTCATCGGCCCGAAAGTTCGCCGCTACATCAGCGAGCTCAGCGACGAACTGCGCAAGCTGGGTGTTACCGGCGAATTGCGCGTCATGACGTCATCCGGTGGTCTGGCTACCCCGGAGATGATTGCGCAGCGTCCGGTGACGACGCTCCTTTCCGGTCTCGTCGCAGGCGTGCGCGGCGGGGCCTGGGTCGGCGAGCATGCCGGCACCGACAAGCTCGTGACCCTGGACATCGGCGGCACCAGTGCCGACATCGGCATCATTCGCGACGGCCGACTTGCGGAAGCCGACGCGCGTAGCGCCAAGATCGCCGACTTCCCGGTCATGCTCCCCATGATCGACATCCACACGATCGGCGCCGGCGGCGGCTCGATCGCCTATATCGACCGCGGCAAGGCGTTTCGGGTTGGCCCGCAGAGCGCCGGCGCCGAGCCGGGGCCTGCGGCTTACCGGCGGGGTGGCACGCTGCCGACCGTCACCGACGCCAATCTGGTGCTCGGCCGGCTGGTGGCCGACAACTTCCTGGGTGGGCGCATGTCGCTCGATGCGGAGGCGTCGGCCCGGGTCATCGGCGAACTTGCCGCCAAGCTCGGCCGCTCGCCGGAAGAGACGGCGGAAGGGGCGCTCACCGTTCTCAACAGCAACATGGCGAACGCTATCCGCTCCCGCACCGTCCAGAAAGGCATCGACCCGCGCGAATTCACCTTGGCCGGCTTCGGCGGCGCTGGACCGCTGCATGCGGCGGAAGTGGCGGCCATGCTCGACATGAAGGATGTCCTCATCCCGCCGCATCCGGGGATCACGTCGGCCATGGGTCTGCTCACGGCCGACTTGGAATATCACGCGCTTCGGACGGCATTCGCGGTCAAGGGCGCGCTGGACCTCGGTCGTCTGCAGGGCCTGTTCGACGACATGGAGGCTGAGCTCGGTGCGATCTTCGCCCGCGACAGAGTTCCGGCCGAAAAGGTTAAGATGCTGCGCCAAGCGGACCTGCGCTACGTCGGCCAGGGCTATGAGCTGAAGATCGACGTCCCTGACGGCCCGCTGACGGACGTCGCCCTGGAAAGTGTCTGGAGCGCCTTCCACGATCGCCACCGAGAGGAATATGGCCACGCTTTCGAGGCGAGTCCGATCGAGATCGTCACGGTCAAGGTTCGGGGTCTCGGAATGGTCGACAAGCTCGCCCGGCCGCCTGCCTACACCACCAGCAGCGAGCCGAAGCAGATCGGGGCAGGACGATGCGTCTTCCGCGTCAACGATGAGCTCAAGACGTACGACACCCCGCATATCGAGCGGACTTCGCTGCCGGTCGACCGCAGGTTCAACGGCCCGGCGATCCTGCTGCAGACCGACACCACCACTGTCGTCCCGCCCGGCTGGACGTACTGGGCTGACCACCACGGCAACGTGCGCATGACGCGCGACAACAAGGCGTAAGGGGGAAAATCCATGCAGACGCGCGTCGACCCTTTCCTCGCAGCGGTCATTCACGGAGCGCTTGAGAACATCGCGATCGAGATGGGCCACAAGCTCATGCGGATGAGCTATTCAAGCATCATCCGTGAGAGCGAGGACTTCGGAGCTGCGCTGACGGACGCCACCGGCCGCCAGCTGTGCGAGTGCACGATGAGCACCCCGCTCCAGTCGGGACCCATCCCCGGTTACATCTCAGGGATCCTGCGTGAGCTCGCAAGGCGCGGCGACCGGGTCAATCCGAGCGACGTGTTCATGCACAACGATCCTTATGGCGGGGCATCGCACGGACCGGACGTCGGCTTCGCCGTGCCGATCTTCCACAAGGGAGAACTCGCGGGTTTCTCCGTGACCACGGCCCATCATCTCGACATCGGCGCGCTGACGCCAGGCAGTTGCGGCATCGTCGACGCGGTCGACACCTATGCGGAAGGGCTGCAGTTCAAGGCGGTGCGGGTCTACGAGGCCGGACGCAAGGTAGAACCCGTCTGGCAGATCCTGCGGAGCAATATTCGCATCGCCGACCTCGTCGTGGGCGACATGGAGGCGCAGGTCGCAGCCGCTCGCATCGGCGCGGAGCGCTACGCTGCACTGCTGAACCAGTACGGGCTGGAAACCGTCACGGGCGCTTACGAGGACCTCCTAGACTACTCCGAGCACTTGATGCGCGATGCGATCGAACGGATCCCGGACGGCCGCTACAATGCGAGGACCTTCATCGACGGATATCTCGACAGCCCCGACCCGGCCCTGAAGGAACTGCCGATCGAAGTGACGTTGACGGTGACCGGGTCCGAAATCCACGTCGACCTCACGGGCACGGCGGCGCAGACTCCCAACAAGCCGATCAACATGCCGCTGGTCGGCACCGTCGACTGCGCCGTGTGGCTGACCCTTCGCTCGATCCTGCTGGACAGTGACGTCTACGGCGCGATCCCGCAGAACAGCGGCCTGACCCGCCCGATCACCATCTTCGCGCCTGAGGGATGTCTGGCAAATCCGATCTTCCCAGCACCCGTCATTGCCCGTTTCTGCCCAGGAAACGCCGTAGCCGACACCGTGATGAAGGCGATCGCGCCAGCCGTGCCGCAGCAGGTCAGCGCCGGAATCGGCAATCTGCGCGTCATGGCCTTCAGCGGAGTGTCCCAAGGCGCGCCATGGGTTCACATGGAGATCATGGAAGGCGCCTATGGCGGCCGTTACGGCAAAGACGGCATGGACGCGGTCGACACGCTCTACGCCAATACCCGCAATAATCCGATCGAGGATATAGAGTCCCATCTGCCGCTGCGGGTCCTGAGCTACGCGCTGCGCGAGAACGTCGCCGGGGCGGGTGCCTCGCGAGGCGGCATCGGCTCGATCCGTGCCTTCGAGTTGCTCGAGGACGGGGCGGTTTCAATCGAGGGCGACGGTCAGCGCTTCCGGCCTTGGGGCTTCCTGGGCGGCGCGGATGGTTCACCTGCGAAGGTGGAACTGGCGCGGGCCGCCGGCGGCGTTGAGGAACTGCCGTCCAAGATCCCCTACCGACAACTTGCAAAGGGCGATCGCATCACCGCCTACGGACCCTGCGGGGGCGGCTACGGCAATCCGCGCGAGCGCGATCCGCAGGCCGTCCTCGATGACGTCCTTGACGGGCTGATCGACGTCGACACAGCTCGATCGGAATACGCCGTCGCAATTGCCGGCAAGACGGTCGACGAAGCCGCGACGCGGGCGCTGCGCGGCCAACAATGACGGGAACTTTCGCGTCTCACAGAGGGAGAAACAGATGAAACGCGTTGCAAAGATCACAGGCCTGGTTTCCGCATTGGTGCTCACGGCACTCATGCCGGCCTCCGCACAGGACGGTGTCGAGAAGGCCAAGGAGAACATCGCGGCCTATTCGAAGATCCCTGACTTCGTGCCGGCCGGCGAAGCCTTCGATGCCAAGGCATGCATGGCAGGCAAGAAGATCTTCACGATCCCGGCCTCGAGCGCGATTCCCTTCATCAAGACCATCAGTGACCATAAGACCAAGCTCGCGAAGGAGCTTGGCTTCGAGCATATGGAATGGGAGAACCAGGGCAATCCAACCCAGTGGATCCAGGGCATGGACTACGCTGCCAACAACGGCTTCAACCTGGTGAGCCTGCTGGCGGGAGCGGACCCGCGCTTTTTCGAGCCGCAGGTGATGCAGACGCAGGCCAAGGGCGTCAAGGTCGTCACCTCGCATCTGACGGGGCTGGAGCAGGATGCGCCCGCGGGCGTCGATGCGGCCGTCGCCATCGACTACCGCAAGGCCGGCGAGCTGATGGCCGACTGGACCATTGCCAAGACCGGCGGGAAGACCAATGCGCTCGTGCTTGTCTCGAATGAGGCGCTGTCGACGGACTCGATCGTCGGCGGCCTCAAGGAGGCCTTCGCCACGCGCTGCCCGGATTGCAAGTACGAGATCATAAACGTGCCGATCACCGACTGGGCGACGAAGATCCAGCCGACCGTGGCCGGCGCCCTTCAGTCCAACGCCGATCTCAACTACGTCATTCCCATCTATGACAGCATGTCGAGCTTCGTTACGCCAGCGGTCGCAATTGCGGGCCGCAGCGAGCAGGTGAAGGTCGCCACTTTCAACGGCACGCCGTTCGTGCTCGATCTGATCCGCGCCGGCGACGTTGAGATGGATGTGGGCGAAAACCTCGACTGGATCGCCCACGCCATGCTCGACGCCGAGATGCGCCTGCTCTGCGGGAAGGAGACGATCCGCGACTCCAAAGTGCCGCTGCGCGTATTCACGGCCGAGAATATCTCTGAGGTGGGCGAGCCGGCCGATGCCGCCAAGGGCTACGGCGACGCCTATGTGGATGGCTATCGCAAGCTCTGGCAGATCGCCGAGTGAGCGGAGCTCGCGTTCCTCGGCTGGCGATAAGCGAGCTGACCAAGTCCTTTGGTGGAGTCCGCGCGCTGTCGCGCGCGGACCTTGCTGTCATGCCCGGCGAGATTCACGGTCTCCTGGGCAAGAACGGCTCGGGGAAGTCGACCCTCATCAAGATTCTCTCAGGCTACCACAAGCCGGACGAGGGCACTCTCGAAGTCGACGGCAGGCCGGTGCCCCTGCCGATCCCGCTCGGCCGCAGCGAGGCGATCGGCCTTGCCTTCGTCCATCAGAATCTCGGCCTGCTCCCCGAAGCCACCGTGCTGGAGAACTTCATCGCGGGTGACCACGCCCGCGCCGGGCAATGGTTCATCAACTGGCAGGCCGAGGCGGCCCGCGCGCGACGCCTGTTCGGGCAGCACCATCTTGACCTCGATCCCTGGGCGACCGTCGGCGACCTCTCGCCCGTGAAGCGGGCTCAACTCGCCATCGTGCGTGCGGCCGACAGGGTCGGGTCACATAGCGAAGATGCTTCCGCCGGACTGCTCGTGCTCGACGAACCGACCCCCTTCCTGCCGATCGAAGGCGTGCGCGAGCTGTTCGCCATGATGCGCCGCCTGAAGGAAACAGGCGTCAGCATCATCTTCGTGTCGCACGACATTGACGAAGTCATGGAGATCACCGACCGCATTACCGTCCTGCGCGACGGACACGTGATCGACAGCTTCGATACTGCGGCAACAAGCCGGACGCGCATCGTCGAGGCGATCGTGGGCCGTTCCCTGACGCAGGAGAGGCTGGTGCATGCCGAGCCCCTCGCAAACGTCCCGATGATGTCCGCCAGCAACCTTTCGGGACGGATCGTCAGAGACCTCGATCTCGAGGTCGCGCCAGGCGAGATCCTGGGGCTGACCGGCCTGATCGGCTCGGGCTTCGACGAGGTGCCCCGTCTCCTCGCCGGCGCTCAGCTTGCAAGCGCCGGACGGCTCGCCATGCCCGGCGGGGCCGTTCATGATCTTACCCGCATGCAGCCGGCCGACGCGGTCGCCGCTGGAATTGCCTTAATACCCGCGGATCGCCAGAAGCTAGGCCTCGCGCTCGATCTCAGCTTGACCGAGAACGCCATGCTGCCGATGGCGGCGCGTGGCGATCATTGCTTTCTGCTCGACCATCGTGCCCGCCACGCGAAAACGGCCGAACTGATGCGGCGCTTCGTCGTCAAGGCGGAGTCGCCGCGACAGGCTGCATCGGAGCTGTCGGGCGGAAACCAGCAGAAGCTGCTGCTCGCCAAATGGCTCCAGCTCGGGCCGAAGCTGGTGCTCCTCGACGAGCCGACCCAGGGGATCGATATCGGCGCGCGCCGCGAGATCTACGAGCGCCTGCTTGAAGCCTGCGCCGCCGGAGCGGCGGTCATCTGCGCGACTTCGGAGTTCGAGCAACTCGAATTGATCGCGCACCGCGTCGTCGTTTTCGAGCGCGGACGCGTCAAGGCCGAGCTGCGGGGCGGCGAGGTCACGAAATCCTCCATCGAAGCGGCCTGCTACGGAGAAACCAGGACATATGAACATGGCTGAGGTCGATCATGACTAATGTCGGCTACCAACTCGAACGGTATGGCCTGGTCATCGTGTGGCTGGCAGTGATCGCGCTCTTCGGCGCCCTGCGCCCTGAGACCTTCCTCACCTGGTCCAACTTCTCCAGCATCTTCGGCTCGGAAGCGGTGCTGGTCATTGTCACGCTCGGGCTCATCGTCCCGCTGACGGCCGGCGACTTCGACCTCTCCATTGCCCAGACGCTGACCTTCACCTCAATGCTCACCGCGATCCTGAGCGCGCGTATGGGCGTACCAATCGGCTACGCCATCCCCATCGCGCTCGCCGCGGGCGCCATTGTCGGGCTGATCAACGGTGCGATCACGCTCTACTTCCGCGTCCACTCGCTGATCGTGACGCTGGGCGTCGGCACTTTCCTGCATGGCATCACGTTGTGGATGAGCGACAGCCAGACGATCAGCGGCGTGTCGCGCGTGCTTATGCAGTACGTCATTATCCAGCGAATCTTTGGCATTCCCGTCAGCTTCTACTACGCAATCGTGCTGGCCGCGCTCGTCTGGTACGTCCTGTCCTACACCGCCTTCGGCCAGCAGTTGCTGTTCACGGGCCGCGGTCGCGAGGTTGGACGCCTGACCGGCGTCGCCGTCGGCCGCGTGCGGATGACTGCCTTTGTCGTGTCGGGCATGATGGGCGCCTTCGCCGGCATCCTCTACACAGGTACGACAGGATCGGCGAACCCGACCTCAGGCACGACACTGCTCCTGCCGGCCTTTGCAGCCGCCTTCCTTGGTGCAACCTGCATCAAGCCGGGCCGCTTCAATGCGTGGGGCTCCGTCATCGCTGTTTATTTTCTCGTCACCGGCATCAATGGCCTATCGGTGCTCGGCTTCCGCACCTTCGTCCACGACCTCTTCTATGGCGGCGCACTCGTGGTCGCGGTGATGGTTTCGCAGCTCGTCAGCGGGCGCAAGGAAAGGACCCTCTGATGAACTATCCGGCAAACAGGTCGTTTTCGGCGATTTCGATCAACGCGGAGCGGCTCTGGTCACGTCACATGGAGATGGCCCGAATAGGGGCGATCGACGGAACCGGATCGTGCCGCCTCGCCATGACGGCCGAGGACGCGGAAGCCCGCGAACTCCTTGCGTCCTGGTGCAGGCAGGCCGGCCTTGACGTCCATGTCGACTTGGCCGGCAACATGTTCGCCGTTCGTCCCGGCAGTGATCCCCGCCGTTCGCCTGTCGCCTCGGGCAGCCATCTCGACACGCAGCCGCATGGCGGTCGCTTCGACGGCATTTCGGGGGTACTCGCCGCGCTCGAGGTCATCGAGACGCTGAACGACGAAGGGATCGAGACGGCCGCGCCGCTCGCGGTCGTGAACTGGACGAACGAGGAGGGCGTGCGCTACGCACCCGGCCTTCTCGGCTCCGCCTGGTTTGCCGGCTTGCTTGACGACGAAGCGCTTGCTCGCGTCAAGGCGTCCGACGGGACGCCGTTCCAGCAAGAAGCGCGTGAACGCGGCTGGCTTGGCGATAGCGCTGACAAGTTTCCCCTGGAAGCCTTCCTGGAACTCCATATCGAACAAGGCCCTATCCTTGAACGGGAAGGTCTTCAGGTAGGGATCGTGACGTCTGTGCAGGGGCTGCGCTGGCTCGACGTGGAGGTCGAGGGAACCGACGCTCACGCCGGTACAACGCCGCTGGACCAGCGCCAGGACGCGCTGCTGGCTTCGGCGCGCATGCTGGTGGCCCTGAACGAATTAGGGCGCCGGTACGGGTCCACGGCGCGGGTTAGCGTTGGCCGACTGCGGACCGCGACGGACGGTCCGAGCACCATCGTCGGCCATGCGTCATTCGTCGTGGACATCAGGCATCCGGATCCCGACACGCTCGAACGTTTGAGCCAGGAATGCGCGGCCGTCTGTGCGGCGACGGGCAAGGCGTTCGGCTGCGAGGTCGCCGTCTCCGAGCGCATCGCTGTTCCTCCGACAACGTTCCATGACACCTGCGTCACGGCGCTGGAGAGCGCTGCGGAAGAGCGGGGATACTCCTATCGACGCATCGCGAGCGGCGCGCTTCACGACGCCGCCAACGTCGCCAAGGTCGCCCCGACCGCGATGATCTTTGTGCCATGCCGCGACGGCATCAGCCACAACGTGAAGGAGTATGCTTCGCCAGAAGACTTGGCTGCGGGGACCAACGTCCTATTGCATGCACTTCTTAAGCTGGCGCAGTAGTCGATGGTTGATCTGGCTGCGCCTGCTTCAGGTGCGTTGGCTGTGCATTTGTGAATGTTTGCCGCAAAGCCTTTAGTCGACTGCTGCCAGGCATATGACCGATGTAGCGGCCGTTCCTCGCCTTGATCTCAACCGCTATCTCGGGCGTTGGTACGAAATCTGCCGTCTTCCCCTGAGGTGGGAGGATGAGACGGCGACCGACATCACCGCCAACTACTCCCTCGTCGCCACTCCTGACCGAAACAACCTCTGGGTACTCTCCCGGGAGCCGCGCCTGTCGGAGGGGACGCTCCGGGACTAATTGGCGGAGGCCCAGAGGCAGGGCTTTGATCTCGCGAAACTGATCACCCCACGACACCGGGCCGACAGGTGACGGATTCTAACAGAGGAATTGCCGTCGCACCTGCTGAATGACCAGCGCTCGGCTTCCTAGTCCAGAGATCTCGCCTCAACGCGACGCCCAAGGCTGTATCCCGCAACGCCAATGGAGATCCGCTTCGCGCTCAGGCCCCGTCCGCCTGCCGCCGCGCCCCTTTCCTCGCCCCGCGGCGACCGGGCGGCGGCGCCTCCTGGTCCACCGCTTTATCAATCTTTGCGCCCTCAGGACGTTCTCTGGTCTTGACTTCACGATGTCGCTTATATTCAATCAAAAATAGGAGCACTGATCCGATAATAGGAACATGAAATCTACGAGCCAGTCTCTCTCACGCGGCCTGGATATCTTGCTGGCAATCGACGCCTCGCCGGTTCCCATGGGGGTGCGCGAGATAGGCAGGCAGCTGGATCTCAGTTCAGCAATCGTGCAGCGACTGCTGAACACGCTGTCGTCTTACGGCTTCGTCGAGCAGGAAGCTTCGACGCGGCGCTATCGGATAGGTCATCGATCGATTTTCCTTGGCGCGTCCAACCGCAATGCGGACGGTCTGATGCGCAGCGCCCACGACATCCTTCGCAAGCTCGCCGACGAAGAGAGCCTCAACGGCTATCTCGGCGCCATTTCGGGAGACCGAGGCATCTATCTGCTTTCCGTACCCAGCCGCCGTATCATTCTGCGCGTGGATGCCGGGGAACCGCTCTCGATGCATTGCACGGCACTGGGCAAGATATTGCTCGCTGCGATCCCGATGAAGCAGGCCCGCGCTCTTCTTGGAGACGGCCCGCTGCCCAAGAAGACCGAGCATACGATCGTCGATCCCGATGCAGTCATTGCCGAACTCCCGGCTATCCGGCGGGCGGGCTATTCGCAGGTGCGCGAGGAGAACCTCCCCGGTGTGATCTCGGTCGCCGCGCCGATCGCCAATGAGACAGGTGCGATCGTGGCAGGCCTCAGCCTCGCTTACGCCAGCGGCACCATCGGCATCCCTCACGAACGCGTCGTCGAGCTTGCCATTGAGGCAGCTCACAAGCTTTCGGGCAGTCTCGGCTGCTCCATGTCTCTCATCGATCGCTGGAGAAACGAGCCGGCGGATTGACCCACGATGCTTGACCTACGGCAAGCGTGACCAGCCACAATCAGAAAATGGGGACCAAAATGCTACGCAACATTACTCTTGCAGGCCTCGTCGTGTGTGCAGCGACGTTTGCAGCCCACGCGCAGGAAAAGATCCAGATCGGCGCGGCAATGCCGATCACTGGCCCGGTGGCTCACGGCGCGCTTCAGGAGAAGCGAGGGCTGGAGCTTGCGCTCGAAGAGATAAATGCGGCCGGCGGCGTGCTGGGCAAGCAACTTGAGCTGCTTTACGAAGACAACCAGTGCAACCCTTCTGTCGCCGTGACGGTGACGAACAAGTTGCTTGAAGCCGGTGTTCCGGCGGTGCTCGGCCAGCAGTGCAGTTCGGCCGTGCTCGCCACCATGTCGCTGTTCCAGCGCGCTCAGGTTCCGCTCGTCTCGTCGATCGCGACCAACCCCAAGATTTCCGAGCTTTCCGGCGTCGGGGGGAATCCCTGGGTGTTTCGTTTGAACCCGTCGGATCGCGAACTGGCCGTCGCGAACGTCAACTATCTCGCCAGCCTGGGCGCGATCCAGAAGATCGCGATCGTGGCCGAGAGCACGGATTATGGCCGCGGCGGTGCGGACGCGTTCGCCGAAGCAGCGAAGAGCAAGGGCCTCGAGGTCGTCTCGACGGACTTCCATCCGCTTGGTGCACCCGACTTCACCACGATAATCGCAAGGCTTCTGAACAATGGAACGCAGGCTGTGGCCGTCTACCAGGCGCACGCCGACAACGCGAACTTTGCCAGGCAGGCGCACGCCATGGGTCTCAAGGCGATCATGACCGGCAAGCTCAGCCTCGACGGCGACACGTTTGCGGAACTCATCAAGCAGGGCGCCTACGACGATGCAGTCACGGCATTCCCCTACTCTCCGGCGGTCGATACTCCGGAGAACAAGGCTTTCACGGCTCGTGTCCTGGAGAAGTACGGTGAGAGCGCGACCTACGAGACGTTCGCCGGATATGAATCGCTGCATATCCTCGCCCAGGCGATCGAAAAGGCAGGGAAGGCCGAGCCTTCCGCCATTCGCGATGCTCTCGAGAAGACCAGCTACAAGTCCATGATCGGCGCGACTGTCGATTTCGACGACCACAATCAGGCACACAACAACGCCGTCATCATCACGATCAAGGATCGCGTTCTCGGCGTAAAAGACGTGTTCCCGACGAAATAAGCGACGACAATGAGCTACGAGTTCCTTCTGCAGCTCATCGTCAACGGCATCGTGGTCGGCCTGATATACGGGCTGATCGCGACCGGTCTGGCGCTGCTGTTCGGCATCCTTCACATCGTGAACTTCGCGCATGGCGAGATGGTCATGCTGGCGATGTATGCAATGGCCGTCGTCGTGCCGTTGCTCGGTGGGAGCTATATGGCGAGCTTCGCGATTATCGTGATCGCGGCAGCGCTGCTCGGCTGGCTCGTCTCCGGCGGGCTGCTGGCCGCCCTGTCGTCGAAGCCGGGCCAGATGGCGATATTTGAAAAAAGCCTTCTTCTGACCCTTGGCCTGTCCATCATCCTCCTGAACGGAGTGCAGTACATTTTCACTGCCACGCCCATGATGGTAACGACCGACATCCCGACCGGCGCCTTCACCTTCGGCACAGTCCGGCTGAGCTACGGACACGCCATTGCGGGCGCCATCGCCATCGTCATCTTCGCCGGCCTCTATCTGTTTCTGACGCGGTCCAACAGCGGCCGTGCCTTGCGCGCGGTCGCCCAAAACCGGGAAGCAGCGCTCATGATCGGCCTTGACCCGGAGAAAGTGGCACGCAGGGCAATCACGCTCAGCATCGTGCTTTGCGCCGTAGGCGGGGCAGTCCTCATCCCGCTGTATGTGTTCCAGCCGATCGTCGGCCAGGCGCTCCTGCTCAAGGCGTTCGCCATCGTCATCATCGGCGGCATGGGCAATGTGCTGGGGGCCGCCGTGGTCGCCCTGGGACTCGGCGTTCTGGAGAGCGTGGTCGGCGGCTTCGCGAACATCGTCTGGCAGAACGCCATTGCCTTCCTGGGAATGATCCTCGTGCTCCTGATCCGCCCGCAGGGACTGTTCGCCCTCGCCATGAGAAAGGGCTAGGCCAATGACCCGCACCAGTCCGGTTTCTTGGAACGCACTGCTGGCCGCCCTCTTGCTGGCCGCCGGCATCATCGTGCCGTTCCTGACGCAGTCTTCCTATTTCCTGACGATCGGCATCAGCGCGATGATCTTCACGGTGTTCGCGATGAGCCTCAATATCGTCTACGGATATGCAGGACTGCTGTCCCTCGCCCAGGTCGGTTTCTGGGGAGTGGGCAGCTATGTTGCCGCCCTGGTCGTCACGCGGCTGGGCGGTTCCATATGGGAGGGGATGATCGCCGCCGCCCTCGTCGCGGCTGGGGGCGCGATCTTAATCGGTGCCGCCGCCCTACGACTGTCCAACCACGCGTTCGTCATCGTTTCCCTGTGCTTCACGTTGCTTATGCAAATGCTCGCGCAGGAGTGGATCGATGTCACGAACGGACCCATGGGGATTCCGGGCCTGCCGCCGCCGAGCATCGGCTTTGGCGAGGCCGTCTTCAGCTTCGGCACGCCGACCCGCTTCTTTTATCTCGCACTCGTCTTCGCAACCGTCTCGCTGGGCGCAATCTGGATCGTGGTCACGTCACGGGTCGGCAAAACCCTGCGTATGATCAAACACGACGAGACGCTTGCGCGCTCGCTCGGACTGCGGGTGACGATATGGAAGCTCGTTGCCATCGCCCTCGCTTCCGTCTTCGCCGCTCTCTCCGGGGCACTTTACGTCTTCTATGTCACAATCGTCGATCCGCTGATCTTCGACGTCTACTACACACAGGTCATTCTCGTGATTGTGATCATCGGCGGCCTCGGCAGCTTCTGGCCCGTGGTGATCAGCGGGCTCCTGATCACCGTCTTGCCGGAAATCCTGAGAACTCCAAACGAGCTGAGAATGATCAGCTACGGTGTGATCCTGCTCCTGGCAGTGCTGATAATGCCGACCGGCATCGCCGGACTGGCCGGGAAGATGCGCGCCCGTCGAACGACACCTGCTACCAGCACTGCGGAGCTGCTTCAATGACCGGCGCCGCGAACCCAGCCACAGCAGCCGCCGACCCTCTGCTACAAGTGAGGGGGCTGCGCAGAAGCTTTGCAGGCGTTCATGCGGTCGACGGGCTCGATCTGGATGTCGCCCAGGGCTCCGTCACGGGTCTAATTGGACCGAATGGATGCGGCAAGACGACGTCAGTCAACTGTATCACCGGATTCGATCGCAGCTTCACCGGCGAAGTGAAAATGATGGAGAAGCCGCTGGCCGGTCTTGCGCCCGAGGCAATCGCACGGGGCGGGCTCATGCGGACTTTCCAGGCGATCAGGGTCTTTGATTCCTTCACGGTGCTCGAAAACGTCAAGCTCTCCATGCAGAGCTTCGATGGAACGACCGTCTGGCAGGCGCTTGCGCGCACGCAGCAATTTCGTCGCACCGAACACGAAACCGAGTCGAAGGCTTACGAGCTACTCGAACTGGTCGGGCTTCGGGCGAAATCTCATGACGCGGCGGGCGAACTTTCCTACGGGCAGAAGAAGCTGCTTTCGCTCGCAGGCATTCTCATGTCGAGCCCACGCTTGGTGATCCTCGACGAACCCGTCGCCGGGGTGAATCCCACGCGCGCAATGGAGATCGCCGACATCATCAAGTCGGTCAAGGATCGCGGCACCACGTTCCTCGTCATCGAACACAACATCCCCTTCGTCATGCGTCTGTGCGACAGCGTCGTGGTGATGGATCGCGGGAAACGGCTCGTCCAAGGGCCGCCCGAAGAGATCCGCAACGACCCCGCGGTGCTGGAAGCCTATTTGGGAGGCGCTGCCAATGTCGGCGACTGATCCTCTGCTGCGATGCGAGGGGCTTGTCGCCGGCTATGGCGGGCCGCCAATCGTCCGTCAGGTCTATCTCGATGTCCCCGAGAACGAAATGATGACGCTTGTTGGTCCTAACGGCGCCGGCAAGTCGACCTTGCTTCGCGCCTTGTACGGACTCACCAAGACCTACGCCGGACACATCGTCTTCGCGGGCAGATCGATAGAAAAGACCACGCCCCTGGAGCGCTATGCCACCGGGATAGCCCTCGTCCCGCAGGGCCGATGCAATTTCGACAGGATGAGCGTCGCCGAAAACTTGGCGGTGGCAGCGCACTCGGTACCCGTGGCCCGACGACCCGAAGCACTCGACTATGTGCTCGGCCTGTTCCCGACGCTCAAGCCTCTCATGCAGTCGATGGCCGGAAATCTGAGCGGTGGCGAACAGCAGCTTCTCGAAATGGCCATGGTCCTGCAGACCCGCCCCAAATGTCTGCTTGTCGATGAACCGTCACTGGGCCTGTCGCCCAGAATGCAAGCCGCCGTTTTCGAGAAACTGGCCGAGCTCAGGGATGGCGGAATGACGGTCGTGGCAGTCGAGCAGAATGTGCGTGTCGCGCTCGCGGTGTCCAATCGGGCAGCCGTCCTGGTCCAGGGCGAGATCGCGTTCGAAGGACCGGCCGATCAGATCCTGGCAGACGACAGAATTCGCACAGCCTACCTCGGCGGTCAAACGATCAGCCAGGCAGCCAACGATAGATAAATCCGCAGTGAGGAAAAATGACTGATCTCCCCGCCATGACGGAACTCGCGCGCGAGCTCCGAGGCAAGGTCTTTCGCGAGGTGTCGGATGATGTCGAGCTCATCGTCTCATCCGACAGCGCCAATAAGGCTTATCTCTCTGGCTATGTCAGCATGGCACATGACGTGGCACCGCATTACCGTTCAGCAGTGCTTGCGTCACGGGAACGCGCCTCTCTCCTCGTCAGCGCCGCCGACGCCGGGCCTGCTTTCGAATTGCTCGGAGATCCAAGCCTGATCCACCGCTATGGCGAGTTCTACTTCGAGACGGCCGGCGACAAGGAGCCGCAGGGATACAACGTACCTCCAACTGCGACCTTTGAGGACGCCGCAGTGGACGTGCTCCGTACGCTGCAGCCGTCGCGAGGACTCGTCGGAGTCGATCGCGCGGATGGAGACATGCTCTGGAAGCTCAGCCGTGAATTGCTGGGAGAGGCGAAGGTCGTCGACATTACGCCCAACCTGCGAGCGGCGCGCGCCACCAAGACCTCTGACGAGGTGGAGCGTCTGCGCAGAGCGACAGTGTTGGTCGAGGATGGTTTTCGCAAGCTCATCGACAATGCCCATGCCGGGATGACGGAAATCGAACTCGCAGCCATGATCGCCGAACGCATGGTGGCTGGCGGAGGCGTGCCCCGGTTCGTGTCCGTAACGTCCGGGCCACGATCAGCGCTTGCCGACGCATATGCGACGAACAGGCCAATCGCCAAGGGCGAGTTGATCCGGATCGATGCCGGCTGCACGGTCGACGGGTATTGGTCCGACATGGCGCGAACCTTTGTATTCGGCGAGCCCGATGCGCGGCAAAGAAAAACCTACGAGGCGCTCGCCATCGGCCTTGAACAGGAACTGGCGGCAGTCAGGGCGGGTATCGCGGCAAATGAGCTCTTCGCGATCGCGATGAAGGCCGTCAAGGAGAACGGCATCCCGCACTACAAACGCCAGCATTGCGGCCATGGGATCGGTTTGCGCACATATGACTCGCCCTTGATCAATTCGATTGACACGACGGAACTGGTCGAAGGCATGTGCCTGTGCGTGGAGACGCCTTACTACGAGCTGAACCTGGACGGGATGATGGTCGAGGACACCATTCGCGTCACGGCGAACGGATACGAGCCGATCACGACGATCTCGCGTGAGCTGTTCGTGCTCTCATGATCGAGCAATCCAGCTAAAGCGAAAGATAACAGGCCAGAGCTTGCCCAACTAGATCGCCCGGGCACGCCACCCGCGTAATCGTATTCGAAGAAATTGAACTTCTGCGAAATCCACGGCAGCAACCGGAGAAACGAGATGTCGGTGAAGAACGAAACGGTTTCCCTGGCGACAGGGCAGAGGTCATTTGGCCCTGGCAATCCTGTTTTTCCGCTGCTGCCGGCACAGCTGTCGGGCTGCCCAGTCACCTCCACGGCGGAAATGCAATATCCGCTGGAACTGACCTTCGACTATGAGAAAGCGAACGGCCTGAGCTTCACTATCGCTGGTGCCTCGCAGAGCTGGCGGCAGCTTCTGCCTCCTCTTCATCCAGGTGCATCCATGCCCGTAGGATCGACACCATTGGTGGACGTCTCCTCAATCGCTCCCGAACGGTTCAGACATCGTGGCGTGTTCGTGAAGGACGAAAGCCGCAATCCGACGTGGAGCCACAAGGACAGACTCAACAAATACACGATCAGCGCTGCGCTTCTTGAAGGCGCTTCGACCATCATAGTGGCCTCATCGGGCAACCACGGGGTTTCCGCCGCGGCGATGGCAGCTCGTGCGGGACTGAACTGCATTGTCATCACGATGCCGGAAGTCAGTCCTGCTTTCCGGGATATGATCATCGGCTATGGTGCCTATCCCGTGTTCTTGCCGGTCGATGCCAGGTGGCCCGCCATGCGGGCGCTACGGGAAGTGCCCGGCACCTATCCCGTAAGCAATCTAACCACGTTTCACACGGGCCATCCCTGGGGACCGGAAGGCTACAAGACGATCGCCTACGAGATCCTGGCGGACTTTGACGGCGAGCCACCGGCGGCTGTAGTCGTGCCAACCGGGTATGGCGAGATGTTGTATGGTATCTTCAAGGGGTTTTGGGAAGCCAAGCATCTCGGCTTGACGGACAGAGTTCCGCAGCTCGTCTCAGTCGAACCTGCCGCTCGGGGTCCGCTGTTCCACGCATTAAAGGCCGGCACGGAGGCAACGACGGTCAAAGCCCTTCCCACCATCCAATCTGGGACCGGATGTACGGTCAACGGCTTCAGGGCCGTGGTCGCCATTCGCGACAGCAATGGAATCCCCATGCTGGTGACCGACGAGGCTGCAGCCGTGGCCCATGCGGCGCTGGCACGTCAAGGCTTGTGGCAGGAATTCTCCGCCAGTGCAGCGTTCGCAGCGCTCGACGACATTCAGGAGTTCGCAAACGAGGGTCCAGTGGTGGTCGTCAGTTCTTCGACTGGGCTCAAGGAACCTGCAAGGCCGGTCCAGGTCAAGCAGGCGGGACCAGATCTTGGATCTTTGCGCGCTTATCTGAAATCGGAGTTCTCTTTCGACCTGTAGAACGGCGTTTTTCTCGGCTTGTCGCCAAGGGAGGCCAGCCCTGGGAATACCGAGCTTGCGACAATCCGCGAGGGTGAAGGGGTCCGGTGGCCTATTCGCGGACCGTCTATGCGCCGGCGCGATTGCGCATCCGAAACGTCATGAAGAATACATGGAGGGTGCCTTCGTTGCCGTTGCGGACTGGCCTCTGATCTACGCGATGATATCGAGACAGGTGCTATCGATCGCGATCGCGTCGAAGGCACGCAGCTGGCATACGCGGACTCCTTGCAGCCTAGGAAACTCGACAAGGCCGGGCCACGCCAGACCTGGGTGTGGCGCAGGCGCGGATCTGCTCCTCGAGATGGAAGTTTGTGCCTGAGGCCCCGTCTTTTCTGTCGTCATTTGCCAAAGCCGTTGCGTGAGAGGATTTCGTCGAAGCGCTTGCGAGCGCGTGCCGGGACGTCGGCTTTCGTGGAGGTTTCCGGAAGCTCAGACTCACCGACGCGGATGACCATCACCATGCCCATACCGGTATGCGGCGAACATTTGATGCCATAGAAGCCGTCTGGTCGAGCTTGACCTTGATCTTCTCATTGATCTTGCCCTTGAAGGCGGCACAGCCGTCGGGAACCATGCCGCCGATCGTCGCGGCATTGTGGCCCGTGCTGGCATTCAGAAGCTTGACGGTATCGCCGGGCTTCCCTTGCACGAAATCCGGCGCGTAGACCATCGGTCCGGCTGCCCCGCGATTGAGCATCAACGCGAATAGAGCTACGGTTTGCAGGCGCATCGGGTTGCCTTCAGCAGGCTGGGTGAAAGCGGAACATCTGCGTGCCGTCCGCCGGATCGGTGAGAATGCTTGCCCGGACGCCGAACACCGCTAAGATCCGGTCGGCAGTCAGCACGTCATGTGGTGTGCCCAAAGCGACAAGCCGACCGCCGGACAGCACGCCGACGCGATCGCAGGTGAGCGCCTGGTTGAGATCGTGCAGCGCCACGACCGAGGTGACGGGCAGCTTGGCAACCAGGTCCAGGATCGAGAGCTGATGCTGGATGTCGAGGTGGTTGGTCGGCTCATCGAGAAGCAATATCCGGGGTTGCTGCGCGAGCGCGCGAGCCAGGTGCACGCGCTGGCGCTCGCCGCCGGACAGTGTCGCCCACGAACGTCGCTCGAACCCGCCCATGTCGGTATCGGCCAACGCCTGTGCGACGATGCGGTCGTCTTCGGGCGACCAGGGCTGCAGGGGCGTGAGCCAGGGCGTGCGGCCGAGCTCGATGGCGTCCTTCACGGTGATGGCTTCCGTCGTCTCAGACTGCTGCTCGAGGAAGGCGATCAATTGGGCGGCTTCGCGCCGGGGTATCTTGTCGAGCGCCTTGCCGCCGATACCGACGCTGCCTGACGTCGGTGTCCGGATGCCTGCCAGCAGTTTCATCAGCGTCGACTTGCCGGAACCGTTCGGCCCGACGAGGCCGAGCGTCTCGCCCTCCCGCACGACAAGGTCGACATCCGACACGATGGGCTTGCCGCGGACCGACCAGCCGAGATTACGCGCTTCAAGGATCATTGCCGGCGCCGCCCTCGGAGCAGGATCAGCGCAAAAGCGGGAGCGCCTACGAGCGCGGTGATGACGCCGATCGGCAGTACCTGCCCGGGAATGATGGTACGGGAGATGACGTCGGCAGCAATCAGGAAAGCGGCCCCGATGAGCGCCGTTGTCGGCCCAAGCCTGCCGTGCCGGACGCCGACGAGAAACCTTGCCGCATGCGGGATGACGAGGCCGACGAAGCCGATCGAGCCGACGATGCTGACCATCACCGCCGTTACCAACGCAGTCAAGCCGATGAGGACGACCTGAACCTGCCTCACATTGATGCCGAGGGACGACGCGGATTCCGCGCCGAACGCGAAGGCGTCGAGCGCGCGGGCGTACCAGAAGCAGGCGAAGAGCCCGATCACCGCGATAGGGACCGCAAGCCATACGTCGGGCCAGCGCGCGCCGCTCAGACTTCCCAACAGCCAGAACATGACCGCGCGGGCCTGTTCCGCATTTGCCGACTTGGTGACGACGAACGAGGTCAGCGCGTTGAATAGCTGCGAGCCCGCAATGCCGGCGAGTATGATCTGTCCGGTGCCCTGCAGCGTCACGCCGCCACCGGCAGCGCGCGCCAGGGCAGCCACGAACAGGAATGCGGCCACGGCGCCAACGAAGGCGCCCAACGACGTCGAGATGACGCCGGCCCCAAATCCCGCGACCGTGACCGCCACCGCGCCGGTCGAGGCACCGGCGGAGATGCCGAGCAGATAGGGATCAGCCAGCGCGTTCCGCAAGAGCGACTGCAGCACCAGGCCGGAGATCGCCAAGCCCGACCCGCAGCATGCCGCAATTATCGCGCGTGGCATGCGATAATTCCAGATGATGCCCATCTCGATCGGATCGAGCGGATAGGCAGAGCCGAGTATCTTGTTGGCGAGCGTCTGCAGGACGGTCGTGACCGGGATCGGTGTCTCACCGATGCAGATGGCTGCCAGCACCGCCGCGACGAGCGCGACGAAGCCGAGCATCCCCCGGCCAAGCCGGGAGACATAGATCGCTTGGGAGGTGGTCAGGCTCACTTTCTGGGACTCACTTCGCCAGCCCGAAGTCCTTGAGTGACTGGGAGAGCACCTCGAGACCGTTGATCGTGCGGATGGTCGCATCCATTGCATGTGCGTCCATAACGACGATGCGATTGTTCTTCACCGCGTCCATCTGGCTGGCGACCGGATCGGATTTCAGGAACTCCAGCTTCTTCTCGTAGTCGTCAGCGGGGAAGCGGCGGCGGTCCATCTTGGCTATCACGATGAGAGTCGGATTCGCCTTCGCGATCGTCTCCCAGCCGACCACGGGCCACTCTTCGTCCGATTCGATGATGTTCTTGATGCCGAGCTTGTCCATCATGTACGCGGGTGCGCCCTTTCGGCCGGCGACATAGGGGTCGATGCCCATTTCGGCACTGGAGAACCAGAAGACCGCCGACACGTCATTGAGATTCAGGGCCTTGGCGCCCTCGATCGCCGCGTTCTCGCGCTCGGTCAGGCTGGCGACCACGACGTCACCCTTGTCTTGGATGTCGAAGATCTGCGCCAGCTCCTGCACGCCCAGGTGGATCGCTGCGGTCGAGAACAGCTCGCTGCGCGTGCCGTCGATGCCGACGGTGTTGTCCTTCGCCACGCAGTCGGCCGGCTGCACGTAGGTCGGGATGCCGACGTCGTGGAATTGCGTCCGCGTCGCGACGATGCCGTCAGGACCGACATGCCAGATGAACTGCACGGTCACCAGCTCCGGCTTCTTGGCGACGACGCTCTCGAAGCTCGGATCGTTGTCGGCGAGCCGCTCGATCTTGTCGTTGACCTCCTTGAACTCGGGTAGCACCTCGTTGAACCAGACCGAGGTGCCGGCCACCTTGTCGCCGAGGCCGAGCGCGTAGAGCACTTCGGTCGCTGCCTGGCCGACCGTCACGGTCGACGTCGGCGCCTCCTGGAAGGTCAACGTCTCACCACAGTTTTCGAGGGTCAGCGGATATTGGGTCGGCTCGGCCGAAGCGGCGGTTGTGAGGAAAGCAAAGCTGGCAGCGGCAAGCGCAAGGCGTGAAACAGTCATGACGCGAAGATCTCCGATCGGTTGCTGGCAGGGACCGAAGGAGTCGGGTCGGGACGGCAATGATCGACACCCCGTCCGAGCGGACGCGGTGCGGCTGCACTCGATGTGTGGCTAGCGTCATCGACAACCTCCCCGGACAACCCCGCCCGGCGTGTTCACTTACAGGTGTCGGTAGGTCTCCTGACTGACGGGTCTTCGCTCCTCTCGGCCTTCCCAGGTACAGGACCCAGTGGCTCATTCGAGAGGAACTGACCGCCTACAGTTGCGGGGGCAGTTTCGTTTCGCGGGCAGGCCGCGGCGAATTCCCTGTTATTTCCTTGCGGAAACCGACACCTGTTCCTAGCCAATCCCTGACCTCGTATCAAGCGCTCGCTCATAATCCGGATCCGCGCTCTTGCAGTTCGTGATGTTATTACGTAACAAACATTGGTGGTTTAACCGAGGAGAGCGAACAATGCAAACACTATGGAGGAGCAGCGCGGCACTGCTCGCACTGATGGCGGGCGTAAGCAGCGCCTCGGCCGATCGGCAGGAAGCCTGGCGTCTGTTCGTCGCAGATCGCGATCAGGCCAAGGTGACCGTGATTGACGCGATCAAGGGTGAGATACTCGGGGCGCTCACGGTCAAGTCGCCGGCTTCGCTCTATCGCAGCAATAGCGGACAGACAGTGTTCGCCGTGCAGGGCGATGCCGGTACTGTCACTGCCATCGCCAGCGGAATTTCCTTCGACGACCATGGCGATCACGGCGACATCGATGTCGAGGCGCCGAAGCTGACCGGCACAGAGATCGCCGGTGAAAAGCCTTCTCATTTCGTCGAGCATGACGGCCAGTTCGCGGCTTTTTTTGACGGGGAAGGTGTCGCCCGGATCATCTCCGAGAAGGCGGTTCTGGAAGGCAAATCGGACGTCCGGGAAGTGAAGACGGACGCGTCGCAGCACGGCGTCGCGGTCGCCTATGGCTCCCACGTCCTCCTGTCGGAGCCGAATAAGGAGAAGCCGGCCGAACTGCCGGTTGGGATCAGGACCGTCGATGCGGCCGGCGCGCAGGTGGGCGACATCGCCGCATGTCCCGACCTTCACGGCGAGGCGTCGTCCGGCAACATCCTGGCATTCGCCTGCGCCACCGGCCTGCTCGTGGTCACGCATGGCGAGGGCGCGCCGGAAATCCGGCATCTGCCCTATCCGGAATCGCTACCGGACGGCAAGTCCACCACGCTGATCGGCGGCAGGGGCCTGCAATATTTCCTCGGTAACTATGGTCCCGACAAGGTCGTGCTGATCGACCCAACGGCGGAAAAGGATGGTTTCAGGCAGGTAGAGCTGCCGACCCGGCGCATGCATTTCGCCGTCGATCCGATTCGGCCGAAGTTCGCCTATGTCTTCACTGAAGACGGTCAGCTTCACCAGCTGGATGTGCTCACTGGCAAGATCGCCAATTCGCGCAGGCTGACCGACCCCTATTCGATGGATGGGCACTGGAACGATCCGCGTCCGCGCATCGCGGTGGCCGGCGACAGCATCGTCGTGACCGACCCGCTTCAGGGCAAGTTGCATCTCGTCGACGCGCCTTCCTTCGCCAAGGCCGGCGAGATTGCAGTCGGGGGAAAGCCCTATAGCGTCGTCGCGGTTGGCGGAAGCGGTCAGGTTCACGAGGGGGAGGAACACGCACATAACCACGATCACGACGACGACCAGATTTACAAAGGCTACTTTGAAGACGATCAGGTCAAGGATCGTGCCTTGTCGGATTGGGCAGGCGACTGGCAGTCGGTCTATGGCTACTTGCAGGACGGGACGCTCGATCCGGTCATGGCGCACAAAGCGGAGAGCGGTGGCCAGACTGCCGACGAATACAAGGCATACTATGAAGCCGGCTACAGGACCGATGTCGAACGTATCACCATCGACGGCGACGCCGTCACCTTCTTCAAGGACGGCGAGCCGCTGAAAGCCCGATATGCCAGCGACGGTCATGAAATCCTGATCTATGAGAAGGGCAACCGTGGCGTGCGCTTCATCTTCAAGAAGGCAGAAGGTGACACCGAGGCTCCGGACTATATCCAGTTCAGCGACCACAAGATCGCGCCGGCAGCGGCCGACCACTATCACCTCTATTGGGGCAACGACCGCGCCGCCCTGTTGAAGGAAGTGACGAACTGGCCAACCTACTACCCGTCGTCCCTGAATGCGAAGCAAATCGTCGAAGAGATGATGGCGCACTGACCGCGGCGCCCCTCTTCGCCTGCGCCCGGCCTCCACGGCCGGGCGCCTCTGTCCATCTTTGATTAAATCTAGAAATCAAGATGCCGCCATGCTCGACACAGCCAAACCTCAAACCGTTTGCCCGTAACCGTGCTCTCCGGCTTTCTCGCCGATCCATCCGCAGCCGCATCATGCCCGCCCATTTCATTCCCGATTGAACTATCGACCACCTCTCGGGGCGGACGCCCCCTGTGCGACGACAGGGCCGTGGAGGCTAACCGGCACGCGGCTTCCCGCTTGGTCCGTCGCTGGCAGGCGGCCCGGCGTTCATGTTCGCCGGTTGCCGACGGCCGCGCGCCTAGAAGATGCCGTTCCGTCACTCGCAAATGCGCCGAACGCTAAGCGGGGTATTTGACAGCAATACTCGGCGGTGAGATCGCGCCACACTGAGAATACCTGCTCGCTATTGCTGGGAAGACGGCTAGAAGGCAGGCGTTGGCGAGGCTGCGCGAAAGTGCTCGCGCAGCGTTTCCGTCTCGTACTCGTGACGGTACAAGCCACGCTTGCGCAAGATCGGCACGAGTTCGTCGGCGATCACCTCAAGCCCATCGATCAATCGATCCGGCTGCAAATTGAAGCCGTCGATGGCGCCGGCGTGGAACCAATCATCGATGTGATCCGCGAGCTGTTCCGGCGTGCCGACGAACCCGGCATGACCCGACCCGGTGTACCGCGTCTGCCTGAGATATTCGCGAACGGTAGGGTTGGTTTTGCGGATTTGCGTAATGATCGATTCGCGAAAGCCTATGCTGCCCGTGAAAGTCTGGCTGTCATTAAGGGGGCGGAGGATATCCTCGGGAAACGGCTCGTCGAGTTCGAGCTTCGAGGCGTCGTAGCCGATCGCCTGGGACAGCCAGCCGATCGAATATGATGCCGGCCCTGCGTCGTGGAGTTCATCGCTACGGCGGCGCGCCTCTTCTTCGGTGCTGCCGAGGCTGAGCAACAAGCCCGGGAGAATCTTGATGTCGTCGGGCGAGCGGCCGTTGTCACGCGCGAAGCCTTTGACCAGGCGATAGTGCTCGACCGCCTGGTTCTTGGTGAGTTCGGCCGAGAACACACCTTCTGCCACTCTCCCCGCGAGCGCGCGCCCCTGTGGTGAACCACCTGCTTGGAAGATGACCGGACGGCCTTGCTTCGACGGCGGGACTCGCAGACGGCCCTCGACTTCGAAGAACTCACCATGATGATGAATGTCGCGACCCGTTGCTGCCGACTCCCAGAGCGCCCGCACGATGTCAACGAACTCGCTCGCGCGTTCATAGCGGTCGTCGCGAAACGGAATGTCTGGCAGGCCGAAATTGCGTGCCGCGGGAACGCCGCGGGTGGTGACGACATTCCACGCCGCACGACCGCCGGTCTGATGATCCCAGGAGAGCAAGCGCTCGGCCAGCTCGAAAGGGTCGTTGAAGGTCGACGAGGCGGTGGCGACCAAGCCGACGTGCGAGGTCACCGAGGCCACCTGCCCCCAGTTCACCGTCGGTTCGAGGCGGATCGGATTGGCGTCATAGGCTGGGTCGCCGAGCAGCGGGCCATCAGCCAGAAAGATGGCGTCGAGGGTACCGCGCTCGGCTGTCCTGCCAATGTTCGCCCAGTACTCCGGGTCGATGAAGGCATCTTTCTTGAGCAGCGGCGTTTTCCATGACGCCGGTAGATAGCCCAGCACCAACACGTTGATGCCGAGGAGTACGTGACCAGATCGCCTATTCGTCATGGATGATGGCTCCGTTGTCTCTGCAGCGAGACGTGCGGCTTTGGCGGTGGGAAGGCGGCGCGCGCCGTCGGCGGCAGCGGCGCCGGCGCGGACAGGCCGAGGGCGGCCCGCAGGGACCCGCCGAGTGCGATGGGAGCGAAGCGGTCGGAAAGCCATCGCTCCGCGATGTCGAGCAGGTTGCCTACGGATTGCTCGGGATCTGCACGAAGGACGACGCCCTCCATGTCATCCGCCGGCGGCTCCTTGCCCAGCGCCACCACCGGCACGGAGCCCCCCGCCCCTAGGACGAGTTCGATCGGGTTGTTGCCGTCCACCGGCGGATTGTCCGTCGGCGTTGCGGCGTACCATGCAATCACCGATGCGCCCGTCACCGGCTCAGGCGCGTTTAGCGGCCCCGCGATCGAGAAGCTGTTGTCGATATCGACATGCACGATGCGGTTCGACTGAACCAGGATGCCGGTATCCCGGTTGCCGATGATCGAAGAGTGCGGCCAGCTCTGCTCGAGCGCGCGAACCGCTCGGGCTGCGTCGTAGGCGGTCTGAGCGTTGAGCGGCGCACCGCCGCCAAGGCCCGCTCCGCCCCAGGCCGGTGCTTCCTTCGGACCTTCGGGCGCATAGTCATCGCGTACCCCGATCAGCAGGCCGCTGCGACCACCCGACAGGTGGGCGAGCGAGGCGATGCGGCGCGCGATGTTGTAGGGATGGTCGCGCTGCGGCGTCGCAGCAATGAAGAACCGACCGTATTTCGTGCTGCCCGCCAGGGTCGCGCCGACCGCACTGCTGGCCAGCGTGACCGCTGCCGGCGCGCTGCCGTCCACGCGGTCGATTCCCAGCACACTGAACGCGACCGGCAATGAGTCCCACCGAGACAGCAGCGCGCGGTTGCCCGTGAGTTCCACAAGGTGCGGTCCGGCAAGGCCAAGTGCCAGATAGGGAGCTGTCATTGGGGCGACTCCCTAGTTGCCTTGGCCGCCGCGCCCAAGTCGGGCGATGCTCGACACGGGCGAATTGTCGTTGACCAGGTAGTCGCCCAGGATGCGCGCCTTGTAGGCGATGGGATTATGCGACGCGAGCGTGCGTGCATTGCGCCAATGACGATCGAGTGCGGTTTCCTCGGAGGTCGCGGATGCGCCGAGAGCATCGAAGATATGGGTGGCCGCGTAGAGGACGCCATCGATGATCGCGAGTTGCGCCTGCGATACGGCTACTTCTCCGTTCACGGCGAGCTTGTCGCGCAACGCGATGTCGCCGGCGGCGTGGGCGCTGGCAATGAGGTCGAGCGAGCTTGCGGCACAGCGCAGAGCTGCTTCGGTCGAGAAAACCCGCACCGATATCTCGCCGATCACTTGCAAGAGTTGCGGGTCAAGCGCCGGCACCGGGTGCAGGCCTTGCGGATAGTTCCGGCCACGCGACTTAAGCGCCGCGATGCCGTCGCGCAGGATCGCGCGCGTAATACCGGCGAGCACGGCCAGTATTGCCGTCTGGTAGAAATGTCCCTGGTAGACCACGCGCTCGCTCGCTGGGAAGACGTCGCCCTCGCGCGCGAGGGCGTCCTGGTAGGTGGCGCTGCCGCTCGCGGTGGTGCGCTGGCCAAAGCCGGGCCAGTCGTCATTGAGCACCACGCCCGGCTGGTGGCGGCTCACCAGGGTGGTGATGAGCGAGCCGTCTTCGCCCTTGCCGATCACGTCGAGCCAGTCGGCGTAGAGGCTACCCGTGGCATAGAATTTCGCGCCGGTGACCTTGTAGTGGTCATCCTCGCGCGTGACGGTGGTCTTGATTGTGGCGTAGGTGCCGTTGTTGGCCTCCGTCCAGCCGCCGCCGACGAACTCGCGTTCACGGAAGCGCTGGAACCAGCGGTCGTTGGCAGCCGACGGCCGCGCATTGAGACGGTCTTCGACGAAGGCCAGGTGATTGCGCCATACGTGGGCGACATTCGCGTCGGCTTCCGCCAGCAAAGCCAGGAGGTAGAACGTCTGCTCGAGCGAGGCGCCCCACCCGCCGAACGTCTCCGGCACGCGCACCAGCGCGAAATCGGCGTCCTTGAGCCACTGAACCTGCTCGAAAGGAAAGGTGCGATTGCGCTCGCGCTCGACATTGCCCTCGGCGATGCGGTCGAAGATCGGCCGGAAGCGCGCCACGAGGTCTTCTTCCCTCGCCGTAGCCGGACGCAAATACGTCAGCGAGATTGAGGCACTCACTGCGGTCATGTTCATTCGCTCCTTGTTCGTGCTTGCGTCAAGATCAAGTTGACGGGGTTCAAGATGAAGGCGGGACCAGCTGCCGCGTCGAAATCGCCGGGTATTCGGCGGCCGCCCGGCCGACCCGCTGTCGGCGGCTCTCCCAGCCAAGACCAGGCACTGCCGCGAGCAGGGCGCGTGCATAGGCTGAGCGTGGGCGGGAGAGCACCTGATCCGGCGTGCCGTCCTCCGCGATCCGGCCGTTTTGCATGACCACGATCCTGTCGGCGACGGCGGACGCGACACGGAGATCGTGGGTGATGAACAGCATCGACAGGCCGAGGTCGCGCCGGATTTCGGCGAGCAGGTCGAGGATCTGCGCCTGGATCGAGACGTCGAGTGCCGAGACGGGTTCGTCGGCCACGAGCAGATCCGGCTGCAGCATGAGCGCGCGCGCCAGGCCGATGCGTTGCCGCTGGCCGCCCGAGAAGGCATGCGGAAATCGCTCGGCCGCCGCCGCGTCGAGCCCGACGCGCGACAGCAGCCCGAGCATGCGCTTTTCCGCGTCCTTGCGCGGCAAGCCGTTGACGATGGCTGCCTCGGTCAGGATGCGTCGCACCCGGTGACGCGGGTTGAGCGAGGCGAACGGATCCTGGAACACCATCTGGATGCGCGGCCGCAGTGCCCGCTCGCGTGCCGTTCCGCCGACCTCCCGTCCGTCGAAGCGGATGTTGCCGGCGTCCCAGTCGGCCAGCCCGACGATGCATTGGCCGAGCGTCGTCTTGCCCGAACCGGACTCGCCCACCAGCGCAACCGTCTCCCCTCGCCCGATCGTCAGGCCGGCGCCGTCGAGCGCCCGCGCCTGCGACGTCGCCCGCCGCCATGGCGCGCGCCGTTCGCGGTAGGTCTTGACGAGGCCTTCGACCGAGAGAAGCGGATCGCCCGCGGCGCTCTTTCCGGCTACGTCGGCGCGCAGCACCGGAACGGCCTCGATGAGCCGTCGCGTGTAGGAATCGCGCGGCTGCTCCAGCACGGCGCTCGCAGCGCCGGTTTCGATGATGCAGCCTTCCTTCATGACCGCCACCCGGTCGGCGATGTCGGCCACCACCCCGAAATCATGGGTGATGAAAAGGACCGCCAGGCCGAGCCTCTGCCTGATGTCCAGGATGAGCCGCAGGATCTCGGCCTGGGTGGTGACGTCCAGCGCCGTTGTCGGCTCGTCGGCGATCAGCAGATCCGGCTCGTTGGCGATCGCCATTGCGATCATCACGCGCTGGCGCTGCCCACCCGAAAGCTGGTGCGGATAGCGGTGGACGATGTTCTCCGGGTCCGGAAGGCGCGTCGCACGCACCAGTTCCAGCACGCGGGCAGAGCGTCCCGTGCGGTCATCGTCGGCATGTGCGGCGAGCGCCTCCTCGATCTGCCGCCCGACCGTCAACACCGGATTGAGGGCGCTCATCGGCTCCTGGAAGATGAAGCCAATCCGCTTGCCGCGCAGCCGGCGGAACGACGCCTCCGAAAACCGCGTCACGTCCACGCCGTCGAAACGGATGTTGCCTGCGGTGACCCGAAGCTGCTTCGGCGGCAGCAGGCCGGCGATTGCCGCGGCGAGCACGGACTTGCCCGAACCGGATTCGCCGACCAGGCACAGGACTTCGCCGCGGTCGACCCGCAGCGACACGTGCTCGACGGCAAGATGCCTGTCGGCATCGTCCGGCAGGGCGATGGAGAGGTTCTCGATCTCGACCAGCGCCGTCATGCGCGCTTGCCCCGGCCGCTGCTGCGCGGGTTGAGCCAGTCGTTCAGGCCGTCGCCGACCAAGTTGAGCGACAACACGGTGAGGAAGATCGCAACGCCGGGAATGGTCGACAGCCACCAGTTGACCCGGAACGCGGTGCGGCCGGTGCCGAGCAGATAACCCCACGAAACGAAGTCGCGATTTCCGAGGCCGAGGAAGCTGATGCCGGACTCGATCAGGATGACGGTCGCCGTCATCAGCGACGCCGCGACGATGACCGGCGACAGCACGTTGGGAAGGACGTGTCCCCAGATGATGCGCGGCGTCGACAATCCGCCGACGCGCGCCGCCCGGACGAAATCCTGGCCAGCGAGGCTGAGCACCTCGGCCCGGACCACCCGCGCAATCTGCGGCCAGCTGACCACGGCGATGGCGAGGATAATCGAGGTCAGCGACGGCGCGACAATGGCGACGATCACCACCGTGAGAAGGAAGCTTGGAATGGTCTGAAAGAATTCGGTGAAACGCATCGCGACATCGTCGACCCGGCCGCCGAAATAGCCCGCGACCGCCCCCACCGCGACGCCGAAGGCCACTGCCAGCCCCGTCACCGCCGATGCGATCAGCAGGGTCACGCGCGCGCCATGGGCGATGCCGGCGGCAAGGTCGCGGCCCAGCATGTCGGTGCCGAACAGGTAACCGGGACTGAACGGCGGCAGGTTCGGCCGCGCCGCCATGCGCCAGGGATCGCCTGGGTAAAGAAGATCGGCGAAGACAGCCAGGAGCAGGATCGCAGCCAGAAGCGCCACGCCGACGGCCGCGCCCGGGTTCCTCGACAGTATTTCTCTCGGTCGCGCCATCGGATCAGGCCCCCAGCTCTATACGCGGATCGGCGGCGACGTAGAGGATGTCGGCGACGAGATTGATCCCCACGACGATCGCCGAGGTGATGAAAAAGATCGCCAGGAGCAGGTTGTAGTCGCGCTGCATCAGGGCATCGAAGGCGAGCCGGCCGATGCCCGGCCAGGCGAAGACGGTCTCGATCAGGATCGAGCCGCCGATCAGATGCCCGGCCTGCAGCGAGGCGAAGGTGATGATCGGCAGCAGCGCGTTGCGCAGGACGTGTCGGCGCCAGATCAGGCCGGGCTTCAGGCCCTTGGCCCTGGCGGTACGCACGAAATCGCGGTCGAGCACGTCCAGCACCGAGGCGCGCGTCACGCGCATATAGATAGCCATGTAGAACAGGCCGAGCGTCAGCGCCGGCAACAGAAGATGCGAAGCGATGTCGGCGACATAGGAAAGGCCGGAAAGGTCCGCACCCACCGTCGCCATGCCGTAGGACGGCAGCCAACCGAGCCAGACGGAGAAAAGCAGGATCGCCATGAGGCCGATCCAGAACAGCGGCATGGCGAAGAACATCACCGAGACGCTAGTCAGTACAGTGTCCAACAGGCTGCCCGCATGCCGCGCCGCCATCGATCCCAGCGAGATGCCTGCGGCAAGGGCAAAGCCGAAGGCCGTCAGCGTCAGGATCAACGTCGCGGGCAGGCGCTCGGCGATGATGCCGACGACGGGTCGCTGCTCGCGGTAGGACTGGCCAAAGTCGAGCTGCGCCAGCGACTTGGTATAGACCCAGAGCTGCGCGGGGATAGACCGATCGAGCCCCAGGTCGCGGCGCAATTCCTCTACGAAGGCCGGATCGGCGGCCCCCTGATCGCCTGCGAGTACCGATGCCGGATCGCCCGGAGCGACCCGGAGAAGCACGAAGTTGAGCACGATAACCCCGAACAGGATGAGGATCGCCCTGGCGGCCCGTCCCGTCAGAAAACCAAGGCGATCCATCATCCCGCCGGTCCTATTTCGCCAGCCAGACGTCGGCGAAGTTCTCGTCGGTCCCCAAGCCGCTGGTGATCAGATTGCGGACTTTCTCGCGGTAGAGCGTCGGGAAGACGATGTCGTGCGTCCAGATTTGCGGCACCTCGGCCGAGATGATCTTCTGGGCCTGGGAATAGAGCGTCCTCCGCTTCTCGGCATCGTTCTCGTGCCCGGCCTCGGCCAGCAGCCTGTCGACCTCCGCATTGGAATAGCCGTTGACATTGCCGCCCGTAGTGCCGGCATTGTCGCCCTCGATCGTGGTGTAAGCATAGCTGATGCCGACGGCCGGATCCGCCGTCGTATAGACGAAGTTCTGGCCGAGATCGTAGTCGAAGCTGGTGAGCCGCTTGAACCAGCCAGGCACGTCGGTGGCCACGAGGTTCACCGTGATGCCCACCGCGGCGAGTGCCTCGCGCGTGTACTCCGCCTGCCGCTGCCAGAGCTCGCCATAGGGCAGAGGCACGAGCTGCACCTCGAAGCGCACACCGTTCGCATCCGGCTTCAGGCCGGCCTCGTCGAGCAGCGCATTCGCCTTCGCCGGATCGTATTCGTATTTCGTCTCGACCGCCGTGTCCTTGAACTGCGACAGGCGCGACAGCGGGCCGTTGGTCTCGTGGCCGAAGCCGGCGAAGATCGTGTCGATGATGAACTGCCGGTCGATCGCATGGGCGATGGCCTGGCGAACGCGCAAATCGTCCAGCGGCTTGTGGCGGTTGTTGAGGTGTATGTAGCCCACTGGCTGCAGTATTTCCCAACCGGCCTCCGTCAGCTCGACGCTGTCGAGCTCGGCCAGGCGCCTGATGTCGAAATTCTCCACGTCGCCGGCACGCAGGACATCCACCTTGCCTGTTTCGAAGGCGATGGCGCGGCTGTTGGCGTCCGGGATGACGTGGAAGAAGATGTCGTCGAGATAGGGCTTACCGTCGCCCCAGTAGTCCGGGTTCTTCACCAGGTGGATGAAGGATCCCTTTTTCCACTCCGCGAACTTGAACGGCCCGGTGCCGACGAATTTCGTATTGGCTTCGGCATTACGGAAATCGGTCACGCCTTCATAGAGATGGGCCGGCAGCACGGCGGTGTTGTGGACGAAGATGAAGGCCGGAAACGCTGCCTTGAGCGTGAACACCACGGTGTGATCGTCCGGCGTCGCGATCTCCTTCACTTCGGCGAGATTGAGCCGCGAACGAGCCTGGAGAGCCGGCAGAAATTTTTCGAAACTGAAGACCACGTCCTTCGCGGTGAACGGCTCGCCGTCGTGCCATTTGACATTGCGCCGCAGGTTGAACGTATAGACGAGGCCATCGTCGGAAACCGTCCAGCTCTCCGCCAGCCTCGGCACCGGCTTCAGGTCGGCGGAATAGGTCAGCAGGCCCTCATAGATCTTGTTGCCGACATAGGTGGTAGGCCCGAGTCGGTTGACGCCGACATTCACGGTCGGCGGCTCGGGCTGGACGATGAGGTTGAGCGTGCCGCCAGCCGTCTGCGCCGAGGCGCTGCTCCAGGCGGAAAGCGAAAGAGCGACGGATAGCGCGAAAGAGGGCAGAAAGCGGGACATGTCTGGTCCACCTTTGTCAGCAGCCTTGGTTGCATCGTGGAGGGCGCGAGCGGCATCCGGCGACACGTCACTTCGCGGGCCCTGCCCGGATCGGCTGATGAAGCGCAGTCGCAGCACTCGTCAGCCCGCAGACAGCGGCGCGAAATAACTATACTAAGATGATAGACAAAATGGATTTCGGTAAGCGAAGACGCTGCGGGAGCGTCCCGTGCGGCGAACTATTTTGCCAAATATCACGGCAGGACTGGGACCGGATTGCCGGAGACTGCATGCCGAGCAGCCGGAACCGGCCCTCGACGCTTGCGGTCTCAGGAAATGCTCGACGGATCGCGCCATCGGGTGATGATGTCGATGACGAAGGTGCACAGGACGAAACACGCAGCCGCGAAGATCGTCGTGCCGATGATGACTGGAAAATCGCCTTCCAGCGCCGAGTTGATGGCCAGGCGGCCGACCCCGTCCAGCCCGAAGATCGTCTCGGTGACGATGGCGCCGCCCATGATGACGGCAAGCTCCAGTCCGCCCAGCGTGATCACCGGGTTCAGCGCGGCCTTCAGCGCATGATCGTAGTAGATGCGCCACTCCGGCAGGCCTTTGGCGCGCGCGGTGCGGATATAGTCCTCGCCGAGCACCTCGAGCATGCTGGCCCGGACAACCCGCTGGAAGATGCCGATCTCCGCAAGCGCGAGCGTCAGCCACGGCAGGGCGAGATGGCGCGCCCACTCCAGCGGGTTCTCCGTTAGCGGAACGTAGCCGCTGCTCGGGAACCAGAAGATTCCGTAGTTCGAAAGCTGGAAGAACAGGAAGTAGGAGATCAGGATGCCGGACAGGAAGGTCGGCACCGACAGGCTGACATAGGCGACACCGGAAATAGAACTGTCGATCCAGGAACCCTGCCGGCGCGTTGCGACGACGCCCAGGATGATCGAAAGCGTCATCCAGATCACCACCGCTCCGAGGGCCAGTGACAGGGTGACCGGGACCTTGGAAAGGATCAGGTCCGTGACCGCGGTCTGCTTGCGGAACGAATAGCCCAGCCCGGGTGGCCAGTGGGCGAGCCCCATCGGCGCGCCCTGGATGTCCGGGCCGCGATAGAGATAGTACCAGAGCTGCAGGTACCACGGCTCGTTGAGCCGGAGCGCATGGGCGATCGCGTCGATCGCCTGCTGGCTGGCGTTGCGCGGCGCCAGCATGGCGGCCGGATTCCGATAGGCGATCCGCGTGATGAAGAACGCGATCACCAGCACGATGAGTAGGGTCGAGGCCGCCCGCAACAGCAGCCCGACGATGGACCGGACCATGGGCGTCATCCGCTGTGGCGACGGGGGTCGAGCACGTTGCGCAATCCCGCGCTCAACGTATTGAAGCCTGCGACCGTCAGGAACAGCGCTATGCCCGGCCCGAGCAGGAACCAGGGTTGCACCTGATAGAGTGACGAGCGCTGCGCTTCGGCGATCATGGTGCCCCAGCTCGGCTCGGGCGCCTGGACGCCGACACCGAGGAAGGAGAGCGTGGCCTCGGCGACGATATTGGTCGGCAGCTGGACCGCCCAATAGACAAGGATCACCGGCGCGATGTTGGGCAGTATCTCGCGCAGGATGATGTGCGCCTTTGACGCGCCGATGGTCTGCGCGGCCTCCACCAAGGGGCTGCGGCGCAGCACGAGCACGAGCCCCCGCGTAAGGCGGGCGAAATATGTCCAGGAGAACAGCGTGATGATCAGGACGACCACCAGCGATGGGGCCACCAGCACCTTGCCGTCGGCGCCTCGATTGAGCGTAAGCAGGCTCAGCGCCGTGACGATGAAGGGAAACGAGAGGGCGATATCGATCCCCTGCGAGACGATGCGATCGATGCGGCCGCCGAGAAAGCCGCTGACGAGGCCGATCGCGGTGCCGATGATCATGGCTAGCGTGGTCGCCGGAATGGCGATAGCCAACGACACGCGAGCGCCGTAAAGCGTACGCACCAGCACGTCGCGGCCGTTGCCGTCGGCACCCAGCGGGAATTCCAGCGTGGGGCCGGTTGGCAGCCCCATCTCGGTCAGCGCCGTGTCGCGGAACTGTTCCGTTGGCCCGTGGCCGAGCAGCCATGCAACAGCCGGCGCCAGCATCGCACCGACTGCGACGAAGGCGATGATGATCACGCCGGCGCGAAAGGACTTTTCCCTGAGCAGCGCGCCGATGACCAGCGATCCATAGGACCTGACGACGTCTCTGCGACCCTCAAAGACTTCCGTACCGGCAAGCGCATGGACTTCAGCCATGCGCGGCCACTTTCTGGGGCATAGTGCTTTCCTGCAGCGACTTGCCGGGAATGGCGTCTATCAGCTTGCGGGTATAGGGATGCCGCGGCGCGCCGAAGACCTTGGCTGTCTCGCCTGCGTCCACCGCCAGCCCCTTGTCGAGCACGATCACGCGATCGCAGAGTTCCGACACCACGCCGAGATCGTGCGAGATGAACAGGAGCGACAGCTTCTTGCGCTCACGCAGCGTCTGGAGTAGGCGGATGATCTTCACCTGCGTCGTGACATCCAGCGCCGAGACCGGCTCGTCGGCCACGACTAGCGAAGGCTCCAGCGCTATGGCGCGCGCGATGGCGACGCGCTGCCGTTGTCCGCCGGAGAGCTGCGCTGGAAACCGGTCGAGCAGGTCCTCGTTGAGCTCGACATCGAGCACCAGTTCCTGCACCCGTCGGCGTATCGCTACCGCATCGAGTTGAGTACCGACGATGAAAGGCTCGGCCAGAATAGAGCGGACGCGTCGCCGCGGGTTGAGGCTGGCATAGGGATCCTGGAAGACGACCTGTATCTCCGAGCGCAATTGCCGGTCGATGTCGATCCCGCCCGGCCCGGGACGCGAATACACGCGCTCCCGCATCGACAGCTTGCCTTCGTCGGGTTGGTCGAGGCCAGCCACGAGGCGGCCGATCGTCGACTTGCCTGATCCGGACTCGCCCACCAGTCCGACGATTTCGTTCTCGCCAATGTCGAACGAGACATCCTGCAGCACGGGCCGGATCAGGCGGCCGCCCACACGGGAGCGGCCCGCGAAAGAACGCCAGACACCCGAAATCGAAAGCAGGTTTGGCTTCGGCGGGGGTGGCGGCAACGGTTCCGGCGCGCGGGCAGCCAGGCCTCCGAGGCGCGCGGCGCCCAGCAGTTCTTGCGTATAGGCTTGCCTGGGCGCGTGGTAGATGACACGCGCCGACGACTGTTCCACCACCTGGCCGGAACGCATCACCAGCACATCGTCGGCGATGTCCGACACCACCGCGAGGTCGTGGCTGACAAAGATCATGGCCGCGCCGTGATCCTGCTGGATGCGCTTCAGCAGATCGAGGATCGAGGCCTGCACAGTGACGTCCAGGGCAGTCGTCGGCTCGTCGGCGATGATGAGACCGGGATTGAGCGCGATCGCAGCGGCGATCATGACGCGCTGGCGCATGCCGCCCGAGAACTGTCGCGGATAGTCGTTGATGCGCGCGGCGGGATTGCGGATCCCGACGTCCGCCAGAAGGCCGAGCACGAGTTCACGCAATTCCGTCCGTCCTACCCGGCGATGCGCGGTGACCGCCTCACCGATCTGCTCGCCGATGGTCTTCAGCGGATGCAGGTTGCTGAGCGGATCTTGGAAGATGAAGCCGATCTCGGCGCCCCGCCGCTTGCGCATCTCCCGGGCGGGCAAGCCAAGCAACTGCTCGCCCTTATGGAGCACGCTGCCGCTGACGGTCGCCGCCGGCGGCAGGAGGCCGGTTGCGCCGAGCAGCGAAGCGCTCTTGCCGGATCCCGACTCCCCCACAATGGCGAGCGTCTTGCCGGGCTCGACGGCGAAGGAGACGCCCTGGACGACCTTCGACATGCCGAAAGCGACATGCAGGCCGGCAACGGAAAAGATGGCCACGCGCGCCTCCTTACGGTTACGTTTTGCTACTGCTTCAGCGCGATGTTGGTGATGTCGGCGTTGACCGCCAGGGACGACCAGACCCAGTTCGCCAGGCGATCGGACGTGATCACGACCTTGCGCTTCTCGAACAGAGGGATCCACGGAAGATCGGTCGAGACAATCTTGTCGACCTTCGTCCAGATGGGGCCGGGATCATCAGAGGGATAAGCCTCCGCCGCCAGCTTGTTGAGTTCGGCGTTGCTGTAGCAGATCGCATGGACATTGCCGGTTCCGCAGGGCGCTGCATCCGAATTCAGCCAGCCGCCGAGCAGCATGCGCGTGCTTGGTCCCTGCCAATCCGGGGAGAAGCTGCCTCCCAGGTTCAAGTCCCACCGGGCCTTCGGATCCTGGATGTTCGAATACCACTGCGACACCGGGATCGGCGTCAGGTTCAGCGTGATGCCTGCCGCCTCCAGATCCTCCTTCAGCGTAATCGCTATGGCTTCATACTGGGCGTTGGCGCGATAGATCGCATCGAAGGCAATGCCGTTGGGATAACCAGCCTCGGCAAGCAGCGCCTTGGCCTTGGCGGGATCACCTCTGTTGCCTTCGCTCGGATAGGGATCGAACGGTTCGTAGCCAAGAATTGTCGAGGTGATGATCTGGGTGAGCGGCAGGGCGCCGATCGAGCCGGCCTGTGTCTGCACCAGATGCTCGCGGTTCACCGCATAGGCGAGCGCCTGACGAACCTTGAGGTTGCGCAGGGCTTCCGCTCCTTCGCTCTTGACCTCCGGCCGCTGGTTGAAGGTGATGAAGTTGGCCGAGCCGCTGTTCGTCACATGGATGTTGGGGCTGTTCTGTGAGAGGAAGCGCTGGATCGTCGGCACCGGCGGGATATCGAGATAGAGAGACAGATCGGCCTCGCCGGTGATGATCTTCTGGACAACGCTGTCCTCGCTGTTGGCGGTGAAGTCGATGACGATTTCGTCGACATAGGCCTTCCGCGCCTGATCGGATTCGGCCTTGAAGTTCTTGGCCTTCTTCAGGACCAGCTTCTGACCCTGCTCGTAGCTCTCGACGTAGTAGGGTCCGCTCGACGGCAGGTTCTTGCGGGAATCCAACGAGTCCGGAAAATATTTCGAGGCGATTTCGGGCGCTACGGGCGAGACGAAATTCATCGAAAGAATGTTCAGGAAGTCGTAGTTCTTGGTGTCGGATTTGATGACCAGCGTGCGCTCGTCCGGAGCGGAGATGCCCGGAATCTCATGCGCGTCGGTGAAAGCCTTGGTGGCCGCCAGATCTCCCGTCGGAACCTTTGCAAACTCCTTGCAGTAGTCGACGAAGCCGGAAATCACCAGGTTGAAATAGTTGATGGCCGCGACCTGCTTGTTGGGATCGCAGAAGCGCTTCACGCCATAGACGAAGTCGCTCGCCACGATCGGCCGCGTGGTGCTGCCGGAGAAGAAAATGTCGTCCCTGAGGTGGAAGGTGTAGGTCTTGCCGTCGTCGCTGATGTCCCAGGACTTCGCCAGGTCGGGCACGAGCGTGGTGTCTTCCTTCAGGCCGGCGGGCGAACCCGGATAGGTGACCAGCTGGCGGGTCGTCGCGCGCAGGATCTCCCAGGAATCGATGCTATAGCCGGTGAGCGGATCGAAGGCATCGAGATCGGACGCCAGCGACGCTATGCGCAACGTGCCGCCGAATTTCAGTTCTTCCGCCCAAACGGCGCCAGCGGACAGCGATAATAAGACGGCACCTACAGCAACGCGTCCGAGTATTTTACGAACAATCATTTCCACCACCATATGGTTAGACTGTACTCAAATCCTAGATATAATTAAACAAATCTCTAAGATAGAATAATCTCTTTTCTTTAATTCGGATCGCAGTCGATTTTATATTGTATTGCTTCATCAAAACAAAGTTCCGGAATGGGGACTGGCTGGAACGGCGAACAAGGCGTCAAGCGTCTCGACAGCCCTCCTGTCGAAAGTCCCAAGGCGTCCGGAATGAGCGAGCTGCCACCACTTCACGCCCCCGAGATAGGCTGCGGACACGGCGGCAACGTCCGTGGCGAGGGCCGCTGAGAGATTGGTGGGCTCCGCACCGTCCCGCGAGATCCTCAGCCGGGTCGTGTTTGCCGGCAGAAGAGGATCTGCAACATCGAGCACGATGCTGTCCGGCCCGGCATAGCTGCGCGAAGACAGCGCCTTCTCGACATCGAGTAGCCGCAGCCATGTCTCGTCGCGGACGACCGTCACGCGAACGCTGCGGAAATCCTCGAACAGCCAGGGGAGGAGATCGTCGGCTGGCCGACTCCAGAAGAGAATGCGATGCGGCAGGTCGATGGAAAAGAGATGGGCGACCAGTGCGACATAGCTTGCCGTATCGTGAGCGACGATATCGTCGACCACGATGGTGCGATCCGAGCTGAGGAACCAGTGCTCGGCGCTTGAGGGATGATAGCGGACGAAACCTGTCTCCGCCCCCGCCGGGCCGACAACGGCGACGTAGGCCGGCGCGTCGCTCTTGGCTTGTCGTGCTTCCTGCGCGTGCCACCAGTGGCGGGACCTGAAGATCACACCGGCGCGCGGAGCGGGCTGGCTTGTGTAGATACTAGCCTGGGCGGGCCAGGAATTGTCGATATCGATCAGGCGAATCCGACCGCTTGACGGGATGCCTTTCCGCAGGCGTGCACGCTCGGCATCGACCTCGAAACCGACCGACGTGTTTGCGATCGCGTAGCCGAAGTTGCCGTAGATCCTGGCGTCCGAGGCCCTGAGCGTTGCCACCGCCTCCCCCTGCTCACGCGCGGCGGCAAGCTGCGCGTTGAACAGGGCTGTCGCGATGCCGCGCCGCGTATGCGTGGGCAATACGCCGACATGAGTGACTGCTGCCTGCGGCACCCAGGCTCCGCCCGGCACTGCGATGCGCCCCGAATAGGAATCGGTGGTGCCGACGAGCGCGCCATCCTCGAACGCGCCGTAGGTCCGGTCGGGTTCGAACAGGCCTTCCAGCAGCGCATCGTCGATCGGCCCGAGTGGCGGCAGACCGACCATCGCCGTGCGGAAGGTGCGGGCAGCCTCTGCCAGATCGGCTTTGTCGGTCAGCAGGCGAACGTCGATATCAGGCATTCTTTCCCCGTCCTGCTCCATGAGGCCCGGCGGTGCCGGGCCGTTGCCTAGGCCGCGAGCAGCCCTTTCGATCGCAGGATCGCAAGTGCGCCCTCTGCGAAATGGTAAGCTTCCTCGACATGCGGCTGGCCCGAGAGGATGAAGTGGTCGAAGCCGACCGAATGATATTCCTCGATCAACGAGGCGACCTGCTCATGGCTGCCCACGATCGCCGTTCCCGCGCCGCCACGCACCAGGCCGTAGCCTGCCCAAAGATGCGGCGAGACCTCGAGATCGCGCACGCGAGGCGCGGTGAGCGCCGCGACGTCGCCGCCATGCAACGCGTTCATTCGCCGCTGCCCGGACGACTCCGTGCGAGCGAGGATAGCCTGGGCCTTGGCGATGCGTTCCGGCGTGAGCTTTTCAAGCAGCCGCTCAGCTTCCCGCCAGGCCTCGGCCTCCGTGTCGCGGCTGATGACATGAAGGCGTATGCCGAAACTAAGCTTGCGGCCATGCGCGGCAGCCAGTTCCCGCACATGCGCGATCCGGCCAGCCTCGGTTGCCGGGCTCTCGCCCCAGACAAGATAAGTGTCGACATGACGGGCCGCGACTTCCTGCGCCGCGGAACTTGCGCCGCCAAAAAAGATCTCGGGCAGCGGCCATTTGCCGAAATCGATCTGCGCGCCCTCGATATCGTAGTGGCTTCCCTTGAAGTCGAAGCGCTTCTCCGACCTGGTCGACGAGACCACGCCGCGCAGGATCTCCAAGAACTCTCCTGTGCGTTCGTAGCGCTGGTCGTGGCCGAGATGATCTCCGAAACGTCTCTGCTCCACCGGGTCGCCGCCGGTGACCACGTTGAGCAGGAGCCGCCCGCCGGAGATGCGCTGGAAGGTGGCCGCCTGATGGGCGACCAGCGTCGGCGAGATCAGGCCAGGACGGAAGGCGACGAGGAACTTCAACCGCTTCGTCACCTGCGAGAGCGCCGCCGTGGTGATCCAAGCATCCTCGCACCATGTGCCGGTGGGCGTCAGTACGGCTTCAAAGCCCAGCGTCTCGGCGGTCTTGGCGATCAACGCCATATAGTCGAGATTCGCTTCCCGGAAGGTCGAACGGGACGGCCCACCGGCGAGGTGCGAATCGTCCCCGGAGCCTACGATCTCCCGGCTGTCGCCGTTGGTCGGCAGATACCAATGAAGGTGGATACCGCTCATTCGCAGTCTATCCCAGCCGGCCAGCTACTGCGCCACGGCGCGCGCGAGGGATCGACGGGAGACCGCCGCTTCAACATCGTCCAACGCCAACTCGACGCGCGCCTTGATGATGTCCGAGGCAAGCACGCCGTCCACGAAATCTCGGTCGGATGCGTAGACCGCCGTCGGTAGGGTCAAGGCCTCGAAGAAACCGAACAGCGGTCTCAGCTGATGCTCGATGATGAGGGAATGCCGATCGCCACCTCCGGTGGCCAGCAGCACGACCGGCTTGCCGCGGAGGGCCGTCGGGTCGACGAGGTCGAAGAAATGCTTGAACAGCCCCGTATAGCTGCCCTTGTAGGTGGGCGAGCCGACGACAAGGACGTCAGCACCGACAACGCGATCGAGAACGTCTTTAGCCTGCGCGTCCAGCTCACGCGACCATTTTGCATTTCCGAGGCTTGGGCCGGCGTCGACAATGTCGTAGGTGCTCGCAGCCAATCCGTGCCTGCGGGCTATCTCCTTCACGACCTCGTCGACGAAGCCGCGCGTCTTGGACGGCCGGGTGAAATTGCCGGAGAAGCCGACGACAGTCGGATTGGCCATAGCTTACGCCCTCATGCTCAAATCGGGCTGACTGCCCTTCTATTATCTACAAAAATTATAGACATTATCGAGCCAAGGAAGGAATGGGCGATCTGTTGAGGTCGCAAGGTGGAACATTTTTTTCCTCGCTGCGCTGGCACCGCAGATTTCCGCCCGACCTCGTTTTGCTCATGCGGAGTCGATCGCCACTTACAACAGCAGCCGACCGACTCCGTGGAAGATCGCTTCGATTTCAGTTGCGCCGACGACTTCGTATCAGAGGCTCGCTGGCCCCCAGAACGGCGATCTGCCCGATCAGACTTGTGCCGTCCCAAGCTTCACCTCGACACCGGCGGGCAACGGAGGGAGAGCGACGCATTCCTGCTGAATGATCTGCAGGCGCCCCTCCGGACCTTCGCGTTCGACGATCCGGTAGAGGAGATCCAGCAGATACGCCCCGTAGAGGCCTCTCGGCGCGAAAAAACTGGAAGGACCGTCCAATGTCATGCGGCTGCGCAGCCAAGCACAAAATCGTCCGGCTCGTCGGCAAAGGCGCTCATGTGCATCGCGTTGACGTTCAGGACATGATCGGGCAGCGTGGCCGAGTATGCCCTGCCCTGATGAGAATGCGCTTGTTCCTCCGCCTGCGGCGGCATCTCCTCCTCGACAATCAGCATGTCGGACCCGGGCACCCGTGTCCACGCATCGCATGATCGGTCCCAGGTATAGTGCTCTGCCACTGATCTATCGACCGCGCGCATGAAAAATCACCTTTCGCTGACAAGAGCGGACGGCGTGTTGTCGCTCCCCATTGACGACCCAGACAGTGGCACCGCGCGGTTGATCTGAAGGGAATGCGGAGTGCCATTGTACCGAGCTAGCTGACGCCGCAGTTCGCGCGGCACTTTCGACCATTCTTCCGGCCGAGGCAGTGCTGGATGCATAGCTATGTGAGCGCGAAGCGCTTTTGGGAGGATGCGCCAGGCGGGCGCGAAGGAAAGAAGTAGCGCATCACGACGGACACTCGCCGTGTTGGGATGAGTGCCGTGGAGCAAGCGGTAATCAATGAAGTCGCTGTATTCCAGGGGGCCCGCACTGGCGCGACTCTCGCAATGCTTGAGGTGCCTTCGGACCGTTTATCGGCCAGACATACGGTTGGCGGGCAATCTTCTCAGGTCGAGCGTAGGTAATCAACGAGCGGCCAGAAGCTTGCTAGACCGCCGAGCAAGCGTTTATAACCGACGATATGGTTATCAACGGTTACAGGTGCGCGACGGCGGCTCGTCGCGAGGAGCCGGATTTGCCGCAAGTTTGGGCATCTCGCATCCGTAATCTCAATTGGGCGCAGCTTCATGCCTCGCCCTAAACTTCACTCTGACGAAGAAGTCCTTCGAAAAGCCAAAGCCGTTCTCCTTCAAGAGGGACCCGCTGCATTTACGCTATCCGATGTCGCGAAAGCAGTCGGCATGTCCCGAGCGGCACTTATCCAGCGCTTCCAGGATAAGGCGACAATTCATCGGCGAATCATGGAGGAGATGACCGCAGAGGTCAGAGATTTCTTCGCGTCCTCCTCGGGCGAGCGAGGCGTGCAGAGCCTTTGGGCGTTCCTGAGGGATATGATCACCGGCATGGATGCGGAAGTGGGCGCAGAGTCCTATTTGCTGCTGTTTTGGGGCGACATCGTTGATCCTCACCTCCGCAGGCTAGCGCTCGAGAGAAACGAACTGGTCCGAGAAGCAATCGCGGCACGGATGCCCCCGACCCCGCATGATCCAGAGCGTACATCAGGACTTGTTCAGTCGGTCATACAAGGTTCCTACATGCGCTGGATGGTCTGCAAACAGGGTCGGCTTTCGGAGTTCATGGTCTCTGAGGTTCGTGATCTCCTGGCTGTGCTCTATCCAGATGAAACCCTTGCTCACTAGACCTTAGGGACGAAAGGCGGGGTCGCCAAAGACCTCAACTGCTCCAATGCAGCCGCGACTTGTAGATAACCGTCGCGTCGGTTATATATGTTGGCAGGGGCGCGCCTGGCAGCCAACCAAACCATCTGCGAGCTGTAATGTGAGTACCGTCACCACCAGACTTTTGGCGCCGGCTGCCGAGCGAAGGGTGCCAGCTCTAGGCCTTACCGCGGCCGACTTCGACGCGATCGTGGGGTCGGCAACGACCGATCTCGCATATCGCGATATCTTCCTGCCGCATCAGGACTTGCCCCGGAAGCTGAAGCGATGGGCTGAGAAAAATAATGTTCAGCTCCGCACTCTCGACAGGGTCAACGTAGAGCGAGGCAAACGCTCTCAAAAGGTCTTGTTTGGACTTGCCGATGGTTATGCAGTCGAGAGTGTCCTCATTCAACGGCGGGATGGATTTACAGCGTGCATTTCATCGCAGGTCGGCTGCGCATTCGCCTGCCAATTCTGTGCGTCCGGACAGGCTGGTCTCAAGCGGAACTTGGATGCCTCTGAGATTGTCGAGCAGGTCGTCCAGCTGGGTCCGAAAGTAAATCGTGTCGTATTCATGGGGATCGGCGAGCCCCTGAACAACTATGAGAATGTCCTCAGCGCTATCCGCATAATGCGAGACCGGAATGGCCTCAACCTGCCGACCACAGGGATAACCATCTCCACGATTGGAATTCCCAAGGCTCTTGCGCGGCTGCGCGAGGAACATTTGGGGATAAACCTCACAATCTCGCTGCACGCGACCACGCAGGAGACCCGGGACAAGCTCATTCCGGGAAGTCGAAAGCACGACCTCGGAGAGGTCATCGGCCGCGCAGTGTCATGGGCAGAGCGCCACAAGCGCACGGTGACGTTCGTGTACCTGCTACTTCCAGGGGTCAACGATGCTCGGGCGGACGCTGATCGGCTTGTCCGGATGCTCTCTTGCAAGCCTGCGCGGGTGAACTTGATGCGTTGGAACCCGGTGGATGGCGTTGCCTTCAGGCGGACGAACGATCGTCAAACCCAGTATTTCCGGCACGGGCTGGAGCGCGCCGGGATTCCGGTCGTGGTCCGCGACACGCAAGGGATGGATATCGATGCAGCGTGTGGACAGCTGTGGCTTCGAGATCTGCATGGACTGAAGGCTGCTCCCCGAGTGCGGGCGCAACCGACGGCCCCGGCCCCACCTCGAAGATGACGTACTGGCGGCGGCGGTGGAGGTAGCCCGCTCCCGCGGCGCTCTCGTCCTTGCCCATGCGACAAACATTGCCGGCATCGAGGGTTCACTGCGCGCCGGAGTCGACATTCTCCTGCACACAACTCCTTCGGATGACATGTGGAGCGAAAGCCTCGTCAGGCGCATGGTGGAATCCGGTACTGCGCTGGTCCCGACCCTCATCCTGTGGACATGGGAAGCCAACCGAGACGAAGACCTCTTGGAGGCCGGGGTTTTCCTAGCGCGCGGCCGGAGCCAGCTCGCCGCCTTCCATGCTGCTGGCGGAACGGTCCTATCGGGACCGACGCTGGTTACATGACGAACTTCGACCCTCATGAGGAATATCGCCGGATGGCACTCGCAGGGATGTCCAACCGGGATTCGAAGCCTCACAGCGGCGCCTACGGCTCGACTTTCCGCCGGCAAGCGGTGCGGGTGCATAGGGCCCGGCGAGCCAGAAGACTTTGTCCTGCTGGCCACCGATCCCCTTGAGGACGCGCATGCACTTACAGGCGTCGAAGGCGTGGCGAGCCGGACCAGAGATCTATCGTTCAGCACCCATCCATCGCGATGGCGCTGAAAGAACACCTGCTGCAGGGAGTAGCAATTGAGCAATCGCGGGAATGTTGAAGCAATACAGCGAATCCCGTCCGCAGCCCGGGTATCGATCGATGCGAAGACAGTCGTGCGGCTGGTCGCGGAAAACTTTCCGGATCTGGCCGGGCTGCCGGTAACTCCGGTCACGGAAAGCGGGTGGGATAATCACACCTTTCGCGTGGGTAAGGAGTTCAAGGCACGGCTGCCAGCCTCGGTTACCTATATATCGCAGTCTGACAAAGAGGTCGCCTGGCTCCCCAAACTCGCTCCCTACATTCCGATCCAGATCCCGGTCCCAGTCGGCAAAGGGCGACCAGGGCATGGCTATCCATTTCACTGGTCAGTGTGGAGGTGGATAGACGGCGAGACTCTAAATGCCGCCAGACCTGGCGACCGCATAGCGCTTTCTGAGGACATTGCTCGGTTTCTGAATGCGCTCTTACGATGTCCTACCAACGGCGCACCGCTCGCAGGTCCCGACAATTTCTATCGGGGCGGTGATCTCGGAGTCTACGACCAGCAAACGCGCGAATGTCTCGCGCGCCTGACGGGAATCATAGACGCAGAGCGACTGGCGGCAATCTGGCGCGAGGCTCTGTCAACTCACTGGGAACGACCACCTGTTTGGGTCCATGGAGATGTCGCAGCGGGCAACCTCGTCATGTTCAACGACAAGCTGAGGGCGGTGATCGACTTTGGAAGCTCGGCCTGCGGTGACCCCGCCTGCGATCTCGTCGTAAATTGGACTTTGTTCGATCGCGCTGCCCACGCCCGCTTCAGACAGCTCTACAATGCGGACGCGGCGACTTGGGCGCGCGCGCGGGGCTGGTGTCTTTGGAAGGCTGTACTGGTCATGGCGGAGAACCTGGATTCAGAGAGTGTGCGTGCTCGGGAACTCGCGGTCTTGAACGAATTGGTGAGCGACACAGACCACATCGGTTCAGGGCAGACGGGTAAATGAGGGTGGAAGGCGACCGCGCAACAGAAGGTCCCGGATTGCAAGAAGGCGGTCCACGCACCGCCGTGCACATTGTGCTGCTCGCGCTACTGCACGAACTGGAGGAGAAAGCCCTCGCGCAACAGGCTCCTTTCGCAACGCGCTCTGTTGACGATTCCGGCGAATGGGCCAGCTTCGCGGCCGAGGATCAAGCCCCCCTAGTCCACCTGGCTCACAATCGCGGACGGCATGCCGAAGCTACGTGGTGGCTGATGAGCATTCGTGAGCTGCGGCGACAGTTGATTGAGAACTCACTGCGTGTCCGAGCGATGCTTGATCATCGAGACGAGGATTTCCCTCGACGGTTGGTTGCCGCCGCCGACCGACATGGGATGAACGCTGGGCAGAGTTACTACGACTCGAAGACCGCCATCGGGTTGCTTTTCGAACGCAAGGTGCCCCCCATGCGACTCCGCCAATGCTTTCACTATGGCGAGGCCGAGTCCTGCTCCGCCCGTACCGCGGCCCCGGGACGGCTCAAGCCGCTCGAAAGGCTGAGTGAGACGTTCTGCAAGCTCTTGGGGGAATCCGGGACCATCATCTTCTACGATGATCTGGAGATCGTTGCCGGAGAGGAGCCGCACCTTCGCACGGTGGCCGTATCGCATCGCGTTGTCGATCAGATTTCCTAGAATGCGCCGGAATGCGAGAGGCGAACATCTACAGATTGCCGGGGCCGGCGGTCCGCTAAGGACCACGTCCTCGCCCATCTCCCGCCGGAGTTCGACGAGTTGCCGTGCTTCGTGATTGGCGTCCAATGCCGGCACATCCGTGTCATTGGACGCATCGGCCTGAGCGAACAGCAGGATATCGTCTAGGAGTTGCCCCATTTCATCGAGGTCAGTTGCGGCCTTAGCGCGCTGGTCGGCATCATCGATGTAATCCGCGCGAAGGCGCAATCTGGTTAAATATGTACGTAAATCGTGTGCGATCGCTGCGAGAACCCGTGTCCTTTCGCCCACAAGTCCCGTGATCCGGTTCTTCATTGAGTTAAACGCCTCGGCGAGCGCGCGGATTTCTGCCGTGCCTTCGACAGGGACATCGGCGGCAGCCACGTCGTCCCGGAACTGGCGAGTCGCGGCAGCCAAGCGCGAAACGGGACGCACCACTTGCCAGATAAGGACGACCATGAGCGCCAAAAGCACACTTGCGATGACGCCTGTGATCGCACCGTACCGAGAGTAGAGGGTTTGGAGGACGACCGGGATCCGTTCGACTGTCATCACTTGTCCGGTCCTGAGCTCCAAAAGCAGGCGCACAGGAGGGCGCATGGCTCTGGTGTCTCGATCGAATATTCCGCGGCGGACCTGGACGCGAAACGCTCTCCCTTCCAGTTCGGCCGCGTAACGTGCGAACTGGTTCTCGAGCCGCGATCCTTGTCGCATCCCGTGATCCTCAGGAAAAGCCTGTAGCAGGTCCACGACCACACCGCCGTTATTCACTGCGGCTATGATGAGTGCCTGCTGGTCCAACCGCACATTTTCCAGCGCATGTGCGATCTCAATCGCCTCTTGCGGGTCAATCAAGCGAAACACGAGAGGGCGTCCATCGGGCCAGATCACCGCAGCGACAATCGCGGCTTGGAGCACGATCATGCCCAATAGGAACAGCGCCGCCACGCGAAAGACCAGGCTTCTCGCGATCGTCGCCACCTTCACGTTCGTGTCTCCTCCACACGGGGGGCGAAAAGATAGCCGCCGCCGCGCACCGTGCGAATGATCGCGGGGGCCTTTGGATCGTCGTTCAGTTTCCTCCGCAAACGGCTCAGTTGAACGTCGATTGTCCGATCGTAGGGACCCGCATCCCGGCCGCGAGTCCAATCGAGGAGTTGATCCCGCGTGAGAACGCGTTGCGGATGCGTGACGAGAGCAACGAGCAGGTCGAATTCGCCACCGGTGAGTTCGACCAGTCCGCCCTCAGGTCCGGTCAGTTGCCTGGAGCCAACATCCAGGTGCCATCCCGCAAACATGAAGGTTCTTCCTGCCATCGCCGATGGTCGGTGCGCGCCTCGGGTTCGTCTGAGGATCGCTTTGGCGCGGGCGATCAATTCGCGAGGGTTGAATGGCTTCGGAAGATAATCATCCGCGCCGATCTCGAGGCCGATGATGCGATCGATATCGTCGCTTTTTGCGGTCACCATCAAGACCGGCACTGGCAGATCTCGTGTTTGGAGACGACGACAGATCGACAGGCCATCCTCGCCCTCAAGCATCAGATCCAGAAGAACCAAATCTACTCGACGGCGGCTTAGAAGCCGATCAAGTTCGTCTGCCCCCCGACAAGGGGCGACCTCAAAGCCCTCCCGAGTGAGCAGGCTGGCCACCAGTGTTCGAATCTCGCGGTCGTCTTCAACGACGGCGATAAAGTTGCTTTCGGTCATTACGGACGCCTTCCTCGGCCCCGAGTCTCACTTCTGAACGCGCCGAGAACAAGACCCTGAGGGGATCGTTACACTTTGTTGCATTCGGATACGGCTCATTCGTCGTGGCGATGGTTCGCGCCGCTATAGCATTCTCACCAGTATCGGAGTTCGAACTATGTCACTGTTAAAAAGCCCGTTTGCCGCTTCCGCCTGCCTAGTCGCGATTGGAATGGCCGCGACCGCTCCTTCGCCCGCCAAAGCGCAGACGCGAGATCCGTCCCAGCTCCTGGCCCGGGCTGATCTGAACGGCGATGGACAGATCACGAGGCAGGAATTCGTCTCGGCACGTGCCCAAACATTCACGAGGCTCGATCGAAATGGAGATGGCTTCCTGTCGACGGCGGATGCCCCGAGGCGTTTCATCGGCCGGCAGAAGGCAGAGGGACGCATTCGAGATTTAATGCAAACCCTCGATACGAACCGCGACGGATGGGTTAGTCGGGAGGAGTTTGTGAACGGGCCGGTGCGCCTGTTCGCGGTCGCCGACAGCGATGGGAACGACGTAATCGATCGCAGCGAACTAGCCGCATTTCGTGCCAACGCCGCGAAGCGGCGACAGCGATAACGAGCGCGGCATGCTCAGCCGCATTATTGCATCCCTCTTGGTTCTCGGGGCAGCGGCGGCGGCCAATGGAGGGGATCGGGGTTCCTGGCCATGGCTGGACCGAGAGCATGGAATCTACGGCGTATTCGTCACGCGATCCAGATTCCCGAGGGTTGCATCCCAGTTCGAGGCGGCCCGCACTGCTGCGATCGAAGCAGCCACTGAATGAAGATCAAGCCGTTTACGGTTTGTTACACGCGGTTTATCGCAGATTTTCCTCCACCTTCGATGCTGCTTGCGTTTTCAATGGAGTTCAACATGAAACGCATAATCGCAGTGGCCGGGGTGCTTCTCACGGCGGCCCTCTGGTCAAACGACGCTTCCGCAAGTCCCGGATTGACGGCGGCGTCCGTAAACATGCGCGTTGGTCCGGGCACGGGTCATCCCGTGATCATCGCAATCCCTCCGAGCCAGCCCTTAACGATCGTCGGATGTCTCCCAGGCTCTGGATGGTGTGACGTTCAATGGGGCAATTACCGGGGCTGGATATCGGCCAGCTACGTCATCTACGCGGCACCCGGATATTCCGTGCCAGTCACCACGGTTTACCATCGCGTCCCTGCCGCACGTCCGTGGGCAGAAGCTCGGCGCGACGCTCGCGTTGAGTATAGAGTCCATCGGCGGTGGGACCGCTGGCTCGGCGATTAGTCGTCAGAAAGCCAATGTGCGCCGCAATAGGCGCGCTGAGGTGGCACGCAAGTCAATGGGTCGGGACACGCTTCTCGCCTTCGCGCCCCCCGATACGTTGCGGTGAACCGCTCCAACATGAGCACGATCAGCCTGAGGGCATCCGAGCCGCGTTGCGGCCGCGGATGCCTCTTGGGTTAGCGTCCCCGTTCATGAGAAAGACTTCGCTGTCGGGGAGCGTGCGGCATCCCTGCCAGGCGGGAGGCGGACGGCCGATCCGATCGCCGTCGCGCGCCTGCCCATAGGCGTGGCCATAGGCGACGATGGTCGCACCGTTGCGGCAGACCGTGGTGCCGGCAAGCGCGAGGACGCGCTTGATGCGAGACGCTTGAAGTGTTGCGAATACGGGATATTCTCCCATATATGGAATCGGACTCGGCACAAGCGTCCCTCGCCCAACACCTGCGCCACCTCCGCGTGGAGCGCGGTGTCACGCTTCAATATCTGGCCGAGGTTAGCGGGGTCAGCCGGGCGACGCTGTCGAGGATCGAGAACGGGGAAGTCAGTCCGACGGCCGAGACTCTGGGGCGACTCGCCACAGCATACTCGTTGCCGCTCTCTCAACTGCTTGCGCCTCTCGAACCAGATTTCCAGCCCTTGCTGCGTCATGCTGATCAAGGCGTCTGGGCCGACCGTGAGAAGGGTTTCACCCGGCGGACCGTTTCGCCACCGAGCGGGCGGCTCAAACTCGAGATCATCGAATGCGAGCTCGCTCCGCACCAGCGCATTTCATACGAGCGGCCTGCGTTTATGGGGCATGAACATCACCTTGTGATGCTGGGCGGGTCACTCGTCCTGGCTCTCGACCGGGTTCGATATGAATTGCTTACAGGAGATTGCCTGCGCTATCGGCTGAGCGGCGCGTCCTCCTTCGAGACAGGTGAGCAACCTGCCCGCTACTTAATCGCCATGGCTTGAGGAGCAGCCGTAGATGAATACCTGCATCATAGATCTTGATGAACCCGCTATTGAGGCGAGGCTTGATGGTCTTTCTGAAATATTGGCTGCAGCTGTAGACGGCGGTGCGGCAGTTAGCTTCATGGCTCCCTTGTCGCGCAAGGATGCAGCCGATTATTGGAGGGTCGACGTTGGTCCGGACGTGGCCGCTGGCCGCCGGCTTCTCTTCGCCGCTGAACGTGAAAACAAGTTGGTCGGGACGGTTCAGCTTCTCATTTCGATGCCGCAGAACCAGCCGCATCGCTGCGAGATTGCGAAAATGATGGTCCATCCTGCGGCGCGAAGATTGGGCGTCGGCCGAGCACTGATGAATCATGCGCTCGACCGCGCACGCGTTCTCGGCAAGACCCTTGTCACGCTGGATACGCGGACTGGCGACGTTGCGGAGCCGCTGTATTCGTCGGTTGGCTTTGAAGTTGCGGGCGTGATACCGGACTTTGCCTGGGACCCCGACGGGAAGGCGCGACACGCGACCACCTACATGTATCGGCGGCTTTAGGCGGTGAGCATGAGCCCGGTGCTCGCGGGACTTGCCGCCGCAGTCGGAGGAGTGCTGGTTGCAGCGCAAGGTCCGATCAATGCGCGACTGCTCAGCCACGAATGGCAATGAAATGCGATAAAGCGTTTGACGGCTGGAGCGGCCATTGCCAACCGACAGCGAAAAGCAGCCTGCATGGAAGGAGGCATCTGACTATGCGATTGATAAATGCATGGCAGGGCTTTTAGCCGGGCCAGATGGGATTCGAGTCCAAGTCGGATTCGATAGGCCTTTGGAGTCAACGAGTTAGCGTTATCACTACTGAGGTCTAACTTCAAGAAATCCAAACTAAGTCATTGATTTTATTATATTTGGTGGGCCCGGAGGGACTCGAACCCCCAACCAAGCGGTTATGAGCCGCCGGCTCTAACCATTGAGCTACAGGCCCCACGCGCGCTGGATAGTTGCTTTTTTGCCCGCGCACAAGTCATTGCCGTAATCGCTACATAATCGAGCCCTATGCGGTGCATGCCGACAGGGCGAACAATGGAGACCAGAATGACGATGAAGTATTCCGCTCTCGCGCTTGCAGCGGCGATGGCGTTTCCGGCCATCGCGGGAGCGGCCGAGCCGACGCAGACGCCACGAATCGTGGTGACAGGCGAAGGCGAAGCTTCAGTGGCACCCGACATGGCCCTCCTGTCGCTCGCTGTCATGCGCGAAGCGCCGACGGCCCGCGAGGCTCTGGAGGCCAACAACAACGCGATGGCAGCCGTGATCGCCGCCATGAAGGCCGCCGGGATCGAGGAGCGAGACCTGCAGACCGCGGGCGTCCAGATCATGCCGCGCTACGATTACACCAACAGGCCGGACGGCACCCAGGAGGCGAAGCTCGCCGCCTATCAGGTGACCAATACCTTGTCGGTGCGCGTGCGCGATCTCGCCAAGACCGGAGAGATCCTGGACAAATCGGTGTCGCTCGGGGTCAATCAAGGCGGCGGCATCACCTTCACCAATGACAACCCCGCCACCGTCATCACCGACGCACGCAAGAAGGCCGTGGCCGATGCGCTCGCCAAGGCACGCACGCTGACGGAAGCCGCTGGCGTAGAGCTCGGTCGTATCATCGAGATCTCCGAAGGCTCGCACGCTCAGCCGCCAATGCCCTACATGGCCAAGGCAATGCGCGCGGAGGACGCAGGCTCGGTGCCGATCCAGGCCGGGGAGAATTCCTACAAGGTGCTTGTGAACGTCACCTTCGAATTGAAGTGACCTGCGGCAGCGGGTTGATTCGGGTGTGCCCCTCCTGGGGCGCCGCTTTGATCACGACCCGACATGCCGAACAAATGAAGCCCCCCGGAGGCGCACTTCCGGGGGGCTTCTTGCCGAGAATTACGACTGATTTAGCGGATCACCGGGCAACTCGGCGCGCGGCCGAAGCGCAGGCTGACGCGATCGCCATAAGCACGCCCGCGCACGCTGATCGAATGGCGGCTCACATCGACGACCCGCGCGCGCCGGACCCCCATGCGCTCGGCCTTCCACAGGGCGCGTTCCGGCGTGCAGCGCTGGCGGACATCGTGCCTGCCGCCACGCCAATCCCGGTCGCGATGGTGGCCCGGACCATCGCCAACGTAGAAGCCCGCACCGGGACCGTGGCCGCCGAAATTCAAATAGAGGCCGTCGGCATGGGCGGGCATGGCGGCAAACGCGCCGAGGCCAACAACGGCCGACAGCACGGCGGTCCTGAGCTTGCTGAACATCATGTTTCTCTCCTGTTGGCGATATCCGACTCGCCGAAGCGATGGCTGGAGAATGGCATCCCGTCAGTGAACCGTTCCGGAACCGGTCGTTTATCGAGCGTTCATCTTTCTTACTCGGAAGGGACGGGCAGAAGCTCGCCGGGGAAGCTCCGCTTTCCCGAGGTCTTGCGCAGCGCTCGATGGACCTCAGCTGGTTCGGCAGCCGCGGCGCGGGCGTTCATCTTCGCAGGAATTTGTGCGCAGGCGGGATATCATCCCTTGGCGAGCTGAGCGTTCCAGCCGGCCAGATCACGATATTCGGTGACGCGGGAGAACACGCCGCCATCGATCTCGAAGAAAATGCCGCCAAGCACCGAATAGGACTGGCCGCTCGCAGCCGGCAGTCCCGCCCGGGTTGAAAGATAGGTGCCGCGCAGGGTGAACTCGGCGGCCGCGCGGCCGCCACCTTCGGCCACCATGATCGCGACATCGGACACCGTTTCACGGAAATGACGCGCCTCCATGCCGAGCGACCATCGAAACCTGTCCTTGCCGATCTCGCGCCCGCCCTCGCTCGGGTCGTAGGCGACATCGTCGGCGATGCAGGCCAGCATCGCCTCGCGGTCACCCGCGTTGAAGGCTTCGAGATAGGTTTCGATCAGTTGCCGCGCGGAAGCTTCGCTCATCCGATCCTCCTCCTGCCGTCAGGGCTCGAATTCCAACATGTAATCGAAATAGTCCTCCGGCTCGGCGAGGTCGCTTTCGGAGGCCCTCACCCGCCCGCGCACCGACATGCCCGCCTCGTGCACTGTCTCGCGGCTGCCGGAGATCAACGGGTGCCACCAGTAGAGATCGTGGCCTTCGGCGATAAGCCGGTACGCGCATGTCGACGGCAGCCAGGCGATCTCCCGCACATTCTTCGGGGTCAGGCCGACGCAGTCGGGGACCTTCTCCAATCGATTGGCATAGTCGGTGCATCGGCACGTCTGCGGATCGAATAGCCTGCAGCCGACCGCCGTCCAGTAGATGTCGCCCGTGTCCTCGTCCTCTAGCTTGGCGAGACAGCATTTCCCGCAGCCATCGCAGAGCGATTCCCACTCGGCCGAGGTCATCTCCTCCAGCGTCTTCGTTTTCCAGAATGCAGTTCTCATGGCTGGGATGTCGCGCTCCTGGACCTTCCGGTCAAGGAGTCCGTTCGTTTTTCCCGAAATCCGGCATCCGAAACCTCGTTGCAGCCGCCCAAAAGCTGCCCAGCAATTGCCCGGTAAAGGCCCGGTTCTCGGCCGCCCAGGAACAAACCGGGATGTTTGCCATTGTCGCAGGCGATGGGACGACCACAACAGGAGAACTTGCCTATGAAATGCCAGACCCGGATCTTGGCCGGAACCGCCATCGGGCTCTTCATGGCCAGCGGGGCATTCGCGGCAGCGCAGGAAGCACCCCGCGCGACCATGTCTGCCGATTCAGCGCCAGTCGTCCTGGCGCAGGCAGAAGGCCCAGCGACAAAGGCGCTTGGGAAAGCCGAGTCGACGGAGCAGCCCGAAGCAGCTGAGCAGGAGGCGCCTTCGGAAGCGTCCCAATCGGAACGGGAGGAACCTGCAGCCGAGGAGACAACCAAGCCAACCAAGAAGCGTCGCGACGCGGAGGCCCAACAACCCAGTGCTGAGGAGCCGGGACCGAAACGCGCTCGCGACAAGGCAGCTCCCGAGCCGAAGATGGACGGGGAGCCAACCGGCCGCGCGGCCGAGCAGCGTCCGGCCGAAGGGCGTGCCAAGAAGCGTGGCGCCGCGGAAGAAGCCGAACCTGCGCGACGGCCGGATGCCGAGGAGCCAACACCGCGGGCGGCGCGCCAAAAGGCGGCTCCTGAACCGGAGTCAGAAGGCGAAACCACCAAGCCGGCCGATGAACAACCATCCGCCGAGAAGTCGACAAGGAAGCCTGGCGCCGCGCAAGAGACCGGAGGCAGCCAGCAACCGAAGGCCGAGGAGCCGGGCAGCCGGGCAGAACAGACTCCGGAGAAAGCCCCCTCTCCCGAACCTGCGCCTGAACAGCCCACCCCCGAGAAGGCACCAGAGCCCTCACCGGCTCCGGCTCAAAGCACGCCGAAGGCCCTATCGGACAAGCCGGCACGCGCTCCGCAGGGCCAACTCGAAGGAACGACGGAACAGGAACAGCGGCTCGAGAAAGCGCCCGAGCCGACACAGTCGCAGGACGCACCGGCCGGCACCGAGCCTCCTGAGGCCCAGCCTGGGCAGGAAGGATCCGGCGCGGCCGCTCCCGTCCTCGACAGCCAGAAGCGGCGGCTGGGGACCCAAGGCGAGGCGCCTGCGCAAGCCCCGGCTGCCCCATCGGCCCCCGCTGCCCCCGGAAATGCCGGCGACACGGCGCAACCGGGAGCGGCGCCTGGCGGGGCCATCGAACCGTCCGCACCGCCTGCAGATGACGGTTCGGCGCAACGCGAAGTGCGGCCCGCCGAGATCCAACCAGTCACGGCGGAGGAAGGCCGACGGATCGAGAGGCGGCCGGAAGATCCGGTGCGCGAGCGCCCGCAGGGGGCCGAGGTCGTGCGCGAGATCGGCGACCGCGTCGTTATCGAGATCGACAACCAGGTCATGGTGGAGAGCAATGACAGACCGCGCATCGCCCACAATGCTCGCGACGTCTATTACGAAGAGCTGCCGCGCGGCCGGAACCGCGAAGTCATCCTTCGCGAAGACGGCAGCCGTGTCGTGACCATCCGCAACCGCTACGGCGACGTTATCCGCCGTTCTCGCATCACCCCCGATGACCGCGAATATGTGCTCGTCTATGTCGAGGATGCAGATTTCGATCGTGTCGGCCAATGGCGGGACCCGGGTCTCGACTTGCCGCCGTTGCAACTGACCGTCCCGGAGGACGAGTACATCCTCGATGCCGAGCAAGTGGACGACCCCGACGTCTACTATGAATTCCTCGAGCAGCCGCCGGTAGAGCGCGTCGAACGCCTCTATTCGATCGATGAGGTGAAGCGCTCGGCCAGAATTCGCGACAAGACGCGCCGTGTCGATCTGGATACGATCACGTTCGAGTTCGGCTCGGCCGCCGTTCCCGAAAGCGAGGTCCGCCGCCTGGAAGGCGTGGCGAAGGCGATGGAGAAGCTGCTGGACAGGAACCCGGCCGAAACGTTCCTGATCGAAGGGCACACCGATGCTGTCGGCTCCGACGTGGCGAACCTCGCCCTGTCGGATGAACGCGCCGAATCGGTCGCCGAAGCACTCACCAACGTCTTCGGCATCCCACCTGAGAACCTGTCCACCCAGGGCTATGGCGAACAGTACCTGAAGGTGAATACCGAGGAACCCGAACGCCAGAACAGGCGCGTCGCGATCCGCCGCATCACGCCGCTGGTCGCGCCGGTGGCCAGCGCCAAGTAGCGCCCTGAAAGGGCGAGTTTGTCCGCCACGGAACCGCCTCATAGCGCGGCTATGAGAAAGCCTCCCTGCCCCATCCTCCGGCCCGGGGGATGGGCAAGCGCCCCGGCCGGCACTGCAGTAAGCCGGCCGGGCACCTTTTCCTTCCTGCAATCGGTCCTGCTTGGCCTGCTGACTTGAATGCGGCACGCCCGCCGTCACGGAATGCGGCACGCCCGCCGTCACGGATTGAAGTTTCCAGATCACATCGCTGGACAGCAAATCGACATTGATCGTGGCTGCCGGAAACCTGTATTGCCGGAGGGCAACCGCAATCCAATGTCCCTTCCACACGACCGGAACCACCGTATGAAGCGTCTCGAACTCCTGATCGAATCCGTCATCCTTGCCTCCCGATGGCTGCTCGTAGTGTTCTATCTTGGCCTCGCCGTGGCGCTGGCAATCTACGCCCTGACCTTCAGCAAGAAGCTGTTCGAATTCGCCACCACGGCGATGACCATGGCCGACACGGACACGATCCTGAAGATGCTTGGCCTGATCGACGCCGCGCTTGTCGCCAGCCTGGTCGTGATGGTGATCATCTCAGGCTACGAGAATTTCGTCAGCCGCTTCGATAACCACGAAGGTGAGGTGCATTGGCTCGGCACCATCGATGTCGGTTCGTTGAAGATCAAGGTAGCCTCGACAATCGTGGCAATCTCCTCGATCCATCTGCTGCAGGTCTTCCTGAACCATGCCAGCTTCACGCCGGTGCAGTTAATGTGGCTGACCATCATGCACCTGACCTTCGTCGCCTCGGCCCTGCTGCTCGCCTATATCGACAGGATCATGGCGCTCGCGAAAGGCGACAAGAAAGGCGCGGCCGCGGAGCCCGGCCTCTAAAGCGTGGGGATGTGTTTCTCCTAGGTCACAGGAGGAGCCGCGCCCATGCCGGTGCCGCTTCTTCTGGCCGGATTATTGGGGCGCTAGCCGAATGCGCGCACGACCTTGGTCGGTACAGCCTCGAAGACCTCATCCGGTACGAAGAAGTCGCCGGCGAGCGGCCCCTCTGCGCCCGGCGCGTATTTCGCGAAATCGGTGATGCCGGTTTCGCGCAACACCAATTCGTCGATGAAGAAGTTGCCGGTGCACTCGCGGGAGGGCCTCGTAACGATGGCATAGGCCGCATCCGCCATGATTTCCGGAGAGCGGCTCATCTCTGCCAGCTTGGCGCCACCCAACAGATTGCGAACCGCAGCGGTGTCGATCGCCGTCAGCGGCCACAGCGAATTGACCGCTATGCCGTCCTTCGCGAATTCGGCGCTCATGCCCAGCGTGCACATCGACATGCCGAACTTCGCCATTGTGTAGGCGACGTGATTCTTGAACCATTTGGCGGCCATGTCGAGCGGCGGTGCCAGGTTGAGGATGTGCGGGTTCGCCGACTTCTTCAGATGCGGAAGGCATGTCTTCGAGACCAGGAAGGTGCCGCGCGTGTTGATCTGATGCATCAGGTCGAAACGCTTCATGTCCGTTTCGAGCGTCCCGGTGAGATGGATCGCGCTCGCATTGTTGACGCAGATATCGATGCCCCCAAACGCTTCGACGGCTCTCTCGACAGCCTTCGTGACCTGGGTTTCGTCGCGGATGTCGCAGATCACCGGCAACGCCTTGCCGCCAGCCCGCTCGATCTCTTCAGCCGCGGTGTAGACCGTGCCCGGCAGTTTCGGATGCGGCTCGGCGGTCTTCGCCGCGATGGTGACATTTGCGCCATCCCGCGCGGCCCGCACTGCAATGGCCAAGCCGATGCCGCGCGATCCGCCCGAGATGAAAAGCGTCTTGCCCTGAAGCGACATGGCTGCACCTCCCTGTTTGGCAGCCGCGATCCTTGCCCGCCTAGGCGCGTCGCGCAAGAGGGTCGGATGCCGCGTCCCAGGGGATTTCGGCAACTAGGCGGCGACCGGCGACACGAGGCAACCGAGCAGAGCCACCATGTCCTGCGGCTTCATTCGGATCTGCAGTCCGCGTTGACCCGCATTGACGTACACCAGATCATGAGCCAACGCCTGCGCCTCGACCAGGCTCGGCAGTTTTCGCATTTGGCCGAACGGGCTGATGCCGCCCACCTTATAGCCGGAGATCCGCTCGGCAGCGGCGGGTTTCATCATTTCGGCCGATTTTCCGCCGAATGCAGCGGCCAGCTTCTTCATCGAGACCTCTCGGTCGGAAGGCAGGATTACGCAAACGGGCTTGCCCTCGACCAGCGCCATCAATGTTTTGAGGACGCGCTCCGGCCGCTCGCCGAGCGCTTCGGCCGCTTGAACGCCGATCTGGTCGGCATTGGGGTCGTAATCATAGGCATGGACGCTAAACGCAACTCCTGCCTGCTCGAGGAGTTTTGTCGCCCGTGTCGCCCTTGACATCACGCTCTCCATGAACCGCCAAGACAGAGATTCCGCCGGAGACGTGCACGCGGTCGGATGAGAGCTGTACGAACACACCCGCCATGCCTCCCGGAACGTCCCTACCGGACCACGCCGGGCAGTTCAAGAAAGCGGATAGAGATCCCGGAACAATCGCCCTGACTGTGCACCACTGGGCTTGTCCTGTCCGCTTCGACTACGGGCCATGTCAGTTTTGGTTGCGGCGGGCGATCTTCGAGACAAGAAAGATCAATCCAATCAGGATGAGCGCGACGCCTCCCGCATAGTATCCCGGTGCGCTGTATCTGTAACCCACGGCGGTCACAAGAAAGCCTAGTACAATAGCAGCCAATCCGATGAGTTTGTTCATCGCTACCTCCAATTCTTGGACCGTACACCCCGGACGTCTCTAGGGCTCATGCCGAACTCGTTCCTGAACGCGCGACTGAAGCTGGAGGCGTCGCAAAAGCAAAGCTCTTCAGCGATCTTACAAATGGGCTTTTCATTGAGCGGGTCGGAAATGAGCATTCGCGCCCGTGCAAGACGCTCGCGCTGGATGCAACGCTTGACTCCGCCGAGGGACGCGAAGAGCCGATAGAGACTCGACCGCGATATCCCTAGTGCACGGCGAATATCTGCCTCTCCGAAAGACGGGGAATGGAGGTTTTCGCGGATAAGCTGGTGCGCGCGTTGGGTGCGCGAGCCCCAGCGCCTGCGGCCGGCTTCTTCCACATTGTTGGACTTGCCTCCCAGGCATGCACCGATCAACAGCCTCGCGGCGCTTAGCGGTGGCTGCAGTTCGTCTTCACTCAGGGTCGGCAAAAGCTGTTCAAGTAGCAGCATGTAGTCCATCAGGAGAGCCCCGAGCCCCGTATTCGGCAACCTGAAGCGGGCCTTCTCCAACGGCACAGAGTTTTCGATGAACATTTCGGTGGGGAAGAGCATCATTAGGACAGACGCAGCACCGAAAGCGCTTTCGTCCCAATGGTCCAGTGGCTGTAAGAACAGTTCATAGAGCCCCGCCGGCCTCTCATCCGGCAAGATGGAACCGGCTGCGGGGCAAGGAGAAACGACGAGGCACCAGTAGTCCGACAACCGATCCACGGCGCCGCGCAACTCGTGCATGCAGTCCCAGCCGGTCCCTCGTGCAAACCGAAACTCTCCGAGACGGCCGGCCGTTAGGATTCGCGAAGGGCTATTTCTCCCCCCTTCATCTCGGAACGGACGGTCCCGAGAGGGGAAGCTATCTATGCGCCTGTTCCCCTGGTCCCGGCTCGGTGGTGACACCTTCGACCACTCGCCGCCTGGTCCGCCGTGGTAGTCTTGTTCGAATTGGGCCAAACCTGTCCTCGTGCGCTGGCCCAAGCCCCCGAGATCCTATTTCTTTTTCTACACAAAGAATTTCGTTTTCGCTAAATATTTGTACTCGGTGGAACTGCAGATTGCGACATCTGGATTATGCGGCGAGAAGTGGCAACAAGACCTGGCTATCTCGTTCTAATGTTGCCGGTACGGGCGTGAATGATCTCGAAATGCGCCTATGTCTCCGATTCTGCTTGCGGCCGCCGTGTCACCCACCCGGCAAGACGTTCGATCACGGCGAACAAGGTTGGGATGACGAAGAGACCTATTGTCGTCGCTGCCACCATGCCGCCGAGGATGGTGACGCCAACGGCCCGCCCAGCGCCTGCCCCGGCACCGGTTGCAATTGCGAGGGGCACGATGCCGAAGATGAAGGAGACCGCCGTCATCATCACCGCGCGGAAGCGCTGCTCGGCCCCGAGCCGCGCGGCCTCGGCGATCGAGCGCCCCTCCTCGTGCCTTTCCTTGGCGAATTCGACGATCAGGATGGCGTTCTTCGAGGCGAGGCCGATCAGCAGCACGATCGCGATCTGAGCGTAGAGGCTGTTCTGCAGCCCGAAAAGCGCGAGTGCGCCCGTAGCTCCGAATAAGGCAGCCCCCAGCGACAGGATGACGGCGATCGGCAGCGCCCAGCTTTCGTATTGCGCCACCAAGAACAGGTAAGCGAACAGGAAGGCCAATCCGAAGATGATCGGCTCCTGCCCGCTGCTACGACGTTCCTGGAACGACAGGCCGGACCATTCATAGCCGTAGCCTGCAGGCAGCGCCTCCGCGGCTACGCGTTCAATCGCATCCATTGCAGCTCCGGAACTGCTACCTGGCGCAGCCTGCCCGTTGATGGGGGCGGCCACCGACAGGTTGTAGCGAGAGATGACGAAGGGAGCGAGCACCACCCTCGTCGACACGACTGTCCTCAGCGGCACCATCGCGCCTGTCCGGCTGCGCACGTGGAGATTGAGGATGTTCTCAGCATCAGCGCGGTGCTCGGCGTCGGCCTGAAGATTGACCTGGAAGACCCGGCCCTGCAGCGTGAAATCGTTCACATAGCGAGAACCGAAATTGGCGCCGATCGTCGAGAATATGTCGGCGACGCTCACCTCGAGCGCCTCCGCCCGCGTGCGGTCGACGTCGACGTAGATTTGCGGCACGTCGGCACTGAAGGTCGTCGCCAAGCCGCCGACCTCCGGCTGCTGGTTGGCCTCCGAGATGAAGGCGCGCACCACCTGCGCAATCTCTTCGGGCCGCTGACCCTGCAGCGCCTGCAGGCGGAGGTCGAGCCCGCCGACCGCACCGATGCCGGAAATTGCCGGCGGAGCAAAGACCGCGACGTTGGCGCCGGGGAACGTTGAGAACTGTGCCCTCAATTTTGCGAGGATGGCGCCGAGCTGCAGCTCGGGCGTCGCACGCTGGTTCCAGGGATCCAGCGCCGCGACCACCATCGCCCCGTTGGGAGTGGAGGTTCCTTGCAGGATGCTGAAGCCGGCGATGGAGATGACATTCTCGACTCCTCCCGTCGTTGCGAGCACATGCTCTATTTCACTTACGATCGCCCGCGTGCGATCGAGCGAGGAGGCGTCCGGAAGCTGGACATCGACGAACAGCGCGCCCTGGTCTTCGTCCGGCAGGAAGGTAGTGGGCAGGCGGCTGAACAGCAGCAAGGCGCCGAGAAAGCACGCGGCGAGCGCAACGAGCGGTATATACCACAGGTGCACCAGGATGCCGACCGCGCGCCCGTAGCCGTCGCGCGTCGCATTCACGAGCCGCGTAAACCAGGCGAGCGGACCGCGTCGGTAGCCCCCCAGTCCGGGCTTCAGCAGGACTACGCTGAGCGCCGGGCTGAGCGTAAGGCCGACAATGGACGAAAGGACCAGTGCCGCAGACAGCGTGACCGCGAATTCGCGATAGAGCTGGCCGCTTATGCCGGGCAAGAACGCCGTCGGCGTCACGACAGCGAGCAGAACCAGCGTCGTCGAGATGATTGGTCCCGTAATCTGCCTCATGGCCCTGCGCGTGGCGGTCGCGGTGTCGATCCCGGGATTGTCCTCCATCACATGCTTGACGTTCTCGACCACGAGGACGGCATCGTCGACAACCAGGCCGATCGCCAGTACCAGGGCCAGCAGCGAGATCGTGTTTATAGAGTAGCCGAATGCCAGCAGCACCGCCATGGCGCCGAGCATCGAGACCGGGATGGCGAGCGCCGACACCATCGTGGATCGCCAGTCCTGCAGGAACAGGAACGTGATGGCGAGCACGATGAGGAAGGCCTCTACGAGGATGCGAACGATCAGGGCGAGGCTCGCCCGGACGAAGCGCGTCGCATCGTAGACAACCTGGTATTGCAGACCAGGGGGGAACGTCGCCGAAAGGCGCTGCAGCTCGGCCTCTACCGCGTTGGCGGTCTGGATGGCATTGGCCCCGGCTGCCTGGTTTATCTGCAGCATGGCCGTGTCGTGTCCGCCGAAGCGCGCGCTTGAAGAATAGCTCCGCGCGCCAAGCTCGATGCGGCCGACATCACGCAACCGCACGATCGCGCCCGCGCTGCCGGTTCGAATGGCGATGTCGCCGAATTCCTCCGCGGTGATGAGCCGGCCCTGCGCGACGAGCGTGAATTGCAGGTCGGTCCCCTCGTGTGCTGGTGGCGCGCCGGCCTGGCCGAGCGAGGCCTGGATATTCTGCTGCTGGATTGCGCCGGCTATGTCGTCGGCTGTGATGCCCAGCGCGTCCATGCGTGTCGAATCCAGCCACACGCGCATCGAATATTCAGACGCGCCCACGACGGACGCCTGGCCGACACCAGGGACGCGAGAGAGGGCATCGACGATTGTCGTTGCGGTGAAATTGGTGATCTCGAGCGCATCGAGCTTGTCGTCCGGCGAATAGAAGGCGATGCCGAGCACGAAGTCGGGCGAACGCGAGCGCACCGATACGCCTTGCTGGGTGACTGCGGCCGGCAACTGCGCGAGCGCTAGCTGCGCCCTGTTCTGAACATTGACCTGCGCAATGTCCGGATCCGTGCCGACCTCGAAGGTCACGGAAAGCGAATATTGCCCGGCATTCGAGCTGTTCGACGACATGTACATCATGTTGTCGACGCCGTTGATTGCGGTCTCCAGCGGCCCGCCGACGACGTCGGCGATCACTTCGGCGCTGGCGCCGGGATAGGTCGCCGACACCGTGACGGTCGGCGGGGTGACCTGCGGGTACTGCTGCACCGGCAGACCAAAGATCGCGATTGCCCCCGCGATCGAAATAACGATCGAGACGACGATCGCCAACCGGGTGCGTGTGATGAAAAGATCGGAGATCATCTATCGCCGCCGACGGGCTGGCCCTCGCTTGGCTGTACTGTCATGCCGTCCGCCAGACGCTGAACGCCTTGGACGACGACCTGCTCGCCGCCATCGAGGCCAGTGGTGACCGCCCATCCGTTGCTGACGCGCGCGCCCGTGGCAATACGCTGTTGAGAGACCGTATTGTCCTTAGCCAACAGATAGACGAAACGGCCGTCGCGGTCCTGCAGCACCGCGGTCTGCGGCACCACCGGCATGCTGGGTGCCTCCTTCGCCCCGACGAACACGGTGACGAACTGCCCCGGGATGAGGATGTGGTCGGAGTTGGGAAAAACAGCGCGAGCGGTGACGGTTCCGGTCTGCGGGTCGACTTCGTGTTCGACGAATTCAATGCGACCGGGCTGATCATAGTCCGTCCCGTTCGCCAGCCGCAGGGAGAGCTTGAGCGCGTTCGGATCGAAGGTGCTGCCCCCGGCCTCCTCTTGCCGAAGCGTTACGAGCAGACCCTCGGTCATGGAGAAGGCGACGCGGATCGGGTCGAGGCTCACGATGCGTGCCAGTGCGCCGGAATCCGGCCCGACCAGATTACCCACGGTGAATAGAGCGCGGCCGACACTGCCGGACATGGGAGCGGTGATGCTGGCATAGGACCGGTTGAGCTCGGCGGTGTTCAGGGTCGCCTCGGCGACCAGCACGTCTGCGGCAGCCACATCAAAGGCGGCCTGGGCTTCGTCCAGCACAGCCTGCGAGACGGTGTTGCGGGCGAACAGATCCCGGTTACGCGTCAGTGTCCGTTCAGCCGCCCCCCGCGTCGCCTCGGCGCGCGCAAGCTGCGCCTGCGCCGATACGACCGAAGCGTCGAGCTGATCGGGTTCGATTTCAAACAGTGAATCCCCCTGTTTCACCGCCTGGCCATCCTTGAAGTTCACCGAGCGCAGGAAGCCGGTGATGCGCGCGCGGATATCGACGGCCTCGATCGCCTCGACCCGAGCGGTAAATCGAGCGGGACTGCTCACCTGCCGGACCTCGACCTTCTCGACGACGACGGCTGGAGGAGGAACTGCCTGCCCTAGACCAGGCTGCTGGGCGAACGAAGCCGAACCGACAGAAAGGGCTATCATACCTGCCAAACAGGCAAGCAGACGCGTGCAGACAGCACGCTTGATCACCGCCCGGCCTCGGAATGTGAGGGAATTCTTCATGACCGCGTCCGGCGCATCGTCAGCGCAACTGCAATGTAGGCCATCCCGGCGACCAAGAGAGAAATCCCGGCAATGGTTCCTGGCGTGTAGATGCGGGTGTAGGGCAGCTTCAATGCGAGCGCGGCGCTTGCGGCCAGCGCGACCAACCCCGAAACAAACAGCCACCTCCAGCCGGCCTGCTCTCGCACTCTGATTGCGAGCACGATTTGCAGAATGCCTTGTGCGAAAAAGACCACGGCGATCAGAAGCGTGATCGCGAGAGCGCCCTTCAATGGATAGAAGTATATCAAGATGCCACCGACCAGCTCGACTGCCCCGGTCAGTTCCTGCCAGACGAACCCGCTCCACTCCTTGACCTGCAGGGATTGGATCATTTTCACGATGCCGGCGAGCGCAAGGCCGACTCCAAGGACAACGCTTGTCGCGAAAGTTGATACTGCTGGCAGCGCGACGGCCAACGCTCCCGCAAATGCAAGAACGATGCCCAAAGCAAGGAACCATCCCCATTTTGAATGCAGCGAATCCACTTGATCCAGGTGATCGATTTCCCTCGTGGACACGTCGCTCATTGCCGCTGCCTTCGGAGCCAAGTGGTGCTTGGGTCGGTCGGTGCCCCCGAAGGCTCAGTAATCGACGGCGTCGCGGATGATCGGGCAGGTCATGCAATGGCCGCCGCCGCGGCCACGGCCCAGCTCCGCGCCGACGATGGTGACGACCTCGATGCCTTCCTTGCGCAGCAGCGTGTTGGTGTAGGTGTTCCGGTCGTAGGCGAAGACCACGCCCGGCGAGACACAGACCAAGTTCGCGCCGCTGTCCCATTGGGTGCGCTCGCGCGTATAGTCGTTGCCGCCTGTTTCGACCACGCGCATCTTCTTCAGTCCGAGCGCATCGCGCACGGTATCGACAAAAGTCCCCTTGTCCTTGTGCAGTTCAAGGCCGCCCTTCCCGTCCGGGCGATACGAGAAGGCTTCGATGCCGTTGACGATGTCCGGATAGACAAGCACGCAGTCGCGATCGGCGAAGGTGAAGACCGTATCGAGATGCATGGCCGCGCGCAGCTTCGGCATGGCCGCCACGATCACGCGCTCCGCAACGCCCTTTTCGAACAGAGCCGCCGCGACCTGGCTGATCGCCTGTCGCGAGGTGCGTTCGCTCATGCCGATGAGCACATTGCCCTTGCCGATCGGCATGACGTCGCCACCCTCGAAGGTCGCGAGACCGTGATCCTTCAACGGATCGCCCCACCAGACATTGACCTTGCCGGCGAAGTCGGGATGGAATTTGTAGATCGCCGCCGCCAGGATCGTTTCCTCGTGGCGCGCCGGCCAGAAAAGCGCGTTGAGGGTAACGCCGCCGTAGATCCAGCACGTCGTGTCGCGCGTGTAGAGGGTGTTCGGCAGGGGCGGCAGCAGATACTCCGTGACGCCGGCCGCGTCGCGGATCAGCTCCAATCGCTCGCCTCCCACGGATTCCGGAAATTCGTAGGTCGAAAGGCCGCCGAGCAGCGTCTCGGCCAGTTCGCGGTTCGACAATCCTTCGAGATAGGAACGAACCTCGTCGAGCAGGTCCAGGCCCATCTGGTTCGGGACGACCTGGTTGTCGAAAATCCATTTCTTCGCTTCGGGAATGGCGACGGTCTCGGCCAGAAGATTGTGCATTTCGACCACCTCGACGCCGCGATCGCGCATCTTGGTGATGAAGTCGAAATGGTCGCGCTTGGCGTTGTCGACCCAGAGCACATCGTCGAACAAAAGCGCATCGCAGTTCGAGGGGGTCAGGCGCTGATGCGCGCGCCCCGGGGCACAAACCATCACTTTGCGCAGCTGGCCGACCTCGGAATGAACGCCGAATGTGGTTTCTGTGGCCATCTCTCGATACCTCCTAAATCGGGTGTGAGCTCAAACTAAACACTGGGCACCACGCAAATCGATCGCGGATGCGGATAATGCCACGATGCTCGTCCTCAGATCTGCACCACGCCCCTGGCGAGCAACACGATTCCGATCACCGCAAAAGCCAAGACAAGGCAGAAGATGATAAGCCCGGGCGTCGTGAACACCGTCGCCTTCTGTTCCCTCCTCGCGAGGATGTACAGCGCCGTCGCAGGGGCGAGCAGGATGCAGGCGAGAAAAAGAAACGTGTATCCTGCGGCCCAGATGAGAAACAGCGTGTAAACCGTCGAAACGACGGCAATCGCCAGGTCTCGCGTGCGTGCGCCGGACGACAGGGTCTCATACCCGTCCCGCAGCCATGCGATTTTGAGTGCATAGGCACTCGCGAGCGCGAAGGGCGCGAGTGAAAGCGCGGCGGTCAGGTCGAGGGTGAAGTCGAGGGCGTTCTCCGCGAACTGCACGGCAAAAAGGATCGCGGACACGAAGACTGACGTCCAGAAAACCGCGGATTCGGGAACGCCCTGGGTGTTGAGCTTAGCGAAGTGGCTGGGCATGTCTCGATCCTCTGCCGCCGCGTACACGACATCGGCTGCCAGGAGCTGCCATGCAAGGTAAGCACCGAGCACCGACACGATGAGCCCGACGCGGATGAACGCACCGCCCCAGGGGCCCACCGCGGACTCGAGGACGCCGCCCACAGACGGCTGTAACAGCCCCGCGATCTCCTCCTTAGGCAGGATGCCGTACGAGAGAATGGATATGGACGCGAACAGAGCGAGCACCCCCAGGAAACCAAGCACAGTCGCTGTGCCGACGTCCTCGCGCCGCTTCGCGTAGCGCGAGTAGACGCTCGCGCCCTCGATGCCCAGAAACACGAACACCGTAATGAGCATCGTGCCCTGCACCTGCAGAAACAACGACTCTCCGCCAGGGACGTCGTAGCCGCCGGTGAGGTTACCGAAGAAAACCTCGGCATCGAAGAAGAAGATGACGAGCACGAGGAATAGGGCCAGGGGAGCAAGCTTCGCGATAGTCACGATGAAGTTGATCCACGCGGCTTCTTTGATGCCCCGGCGGATGAGAAGGAAATAGCCCCACACTGCTGCGAGGGACACGAAGAACGCTGGCCAGGTGTCGCCCGTGCCGAACACCTCCGCGAACTGGGGAAACAGCTGCGAAAGGGTGGTCATGATGAGCACCCAGTAAAAGGCATTCCCGGCGCAAGCGGAGGCCCAGAATCCGACGGCGGAAAGGAAGCCGGGATAGACGCCGAACCCAGCGCGCGCATACACGTAGACCCCATTATCGAGGTCAGGCTTGCGGAGTGCGAGCGTTTGGAAGACGAATGCGAGAGCCAGCATTCCAGTGCCGGCAATAGTCCACGCGATGAGCGCCCCATAGACCCCCGTCTCGCCCGCGAAACGCGCCGGGAGCTGAAATACGCCCGCGCCAACCATGGATCCAACGACCATTGCTGTCAGGGCAGGAAGACTCAGCTTGTCTTTCGAATCCTGGACTGGATCAGTGGACATCGGTAGATCTCCAGTTGTTGGAGGCTAAAGGCACGAACATATTCGCGGCAACGCGACGGGCTCGAGCTCAGGTCGCTCTTCCGCGAGCGACTGAGACACGCCCGCGACCACGTGTGTGCCGCTGCGGACTATGCACCAGTCGAGAATCGCGCCGAACGGGCCGATCACGATGCCGAAAGCTCGCCAGCGCGAAATCATGCGGGCGGCCGCCACGGACCGACCACTATCATGGCGGGTAGATAAAGCGGGAATTCTCGGCATAACTCGACGCCATATGCTCCCTCCGCACCAGCTCACGCTCCTGTCGCACCTGCCAACCGCAGGTCGGGCGAGGACACTATAACTTGGTCGGAGTTCAGGATGGATGAGTTCAGAATCCCAAAATAATGCCACGCGTCCCAAGAATTTGATGAAAATCGCTAAACCCGTCTTTTCGGATAGTGCAGTAAATCCCTTACCTAGGATTGCGGACCATCGCCTTGAGCAACATTCCGAATTGCACCTGTGTGGTGCTGGCGCCCCGGAAAAAACCGATCAGTTCCCGCCACGGGCCTTCGATCCTCGTCAGCCCGGTCAGGCTTGCGACCACTGTCCCGACATCCGTCTGCCCGGTGATGACAAGCCATCCCCCCAGGAACAGAAGACAGACCGCCCCGACTGCGCTGATCGACCTCAGGACGAGTTTGACGAATTGTTTCAGGAAGAACATCCGACAGCGCACGGCGAAGATGCGCTCGAAATCACGGGCGACCATGGGGTCGACCGCGGTGAGTTCGCCGGCCGAAATTCGGTCGGATGCATCGCGCATGGCCTGAACCCTCTCGCCCACCCTGGCGTTGATCCGCGTTTGTACCGATCCGGCGACGAATGCCTGTGGCGCGATGACGATGATGGCAAGAATGCCGAGCAAAGGCTGGCTTACCATGATGAAGCCGAGCACGCTCACGAGCGTGCCGAGCAGCATCAGAGGGGTCGAAATCGCGATTCCGGCGAAATAGCCCACGGCTTCGGCTTCCTGTATGAGCATGGCCACGAATGTGCCCCGCGCGGGAAGATCGCCCTTTGCAGCCGCGCTATCGGCCACATAGTTCGCATAGAGACGGTCACGTATGACGTGAACAGCGCGCTCTCCGAGAACCATGCGCCTGTAGTTGAGCGTGAATTTCAGAAATGTCGCCAGCAGCACAGCGGCAAAGAAACCAGCGCAGAGCCAAGCCAGCCTGGTTAGATCGGCGCTCTCGACCATGCCGTTGATGATGAGTTGCTGAAATTTCAGCGGTACCGCGGCCAGGACGGCGACGATCAACGACAGAAAGATCAGGACCTGCTGCTCTCTCGCCGTGCTTCGCCATATGGCGCGATACAAACCGGACAATGTTGGGTGGTCTGAAGGGGTAACTTCCATGAACAGGCCCTCGACGTCGCGACAAGCGCGCAGGACGCAGACTGTAGGGAGGCTTATGTTTGAGCAACCGAATAGGCATCCGCGGGTCCCCCCCGTTGAAACAAGGAGACCGGGGGCAAAGGAAAGAGACTTCCAGCACAATCAAACCGGCTTTGAACTCTCTTGGTCGGCGCGTCGGCGATCAGGCACGCCCCAGTGTCAGTCCTGCCTTCTTGGCTTCCCGACGGAGGAACGGCAGGCCGACAGCGATCACGTCGTCCGGATTCTCAGCCACGGGGCGCCAGACGGCGAGCCCGCCGGCAATGTCCTCGTGGACGTGGTTCATGCTCTCCAGTGCGACCGGTCCTCCGTAGCCGATATCGGCCATCGCCTTCATGACCTTCGCCCAGTCCACGGTGCCCCTGCCGGGCACGCCCCTGTTGGCCTCCGAGACATGGACATAGCCGAGATAGGGCGCGGCGGCCCGGAAACCCGCCTCGAAACTCTCTTCCTCGATGTTCATGTGATAGGTGTCGAGGTGGACGAAGATATTGTCCGCGCCCGTACGCTCGATGACCGCGACCGCATCCGCGCCGCGATTGAGGAGATGGGTTTCGTAGCGGTTGCAGGGTTCGACGCCGAGGCGAAGACCATGCGAGGCGGCCTGCCGCCCGGCCCTTTCGAGATAGCTGCAGATGCCGTCGATTTCCCTGGTCGTCGGCGCGCGGCCGGTCGTCTTGCCGATCGTGCCATAGGTCACGCCGGCCAAAGCCGTTCCGCCGATCGCGCGCGTTGCTTCCATGGCCGTCCCCAGAAACGTCAGCGCCTCGTCCGGCCGCTCGACGACATCGAGGGAGCGCGGCAAACCGAGCGAGCATATGAGTTCCACATCGTGTCGCTCCGCAAGCTCGCGAGTTCCGCCGATGTCGATTTCATCAGGCCTCAACAGCGGGATTTCGAGCAGCCCGACACCAAGGGATTTCAGGCGTTCCATCTGCGGCTCGATCTGCGCAACATTCCATTCCGGAGCGATCGCGAAGACATGCAATCCGAGCACATTCATGTCACCCTCCTTGTTCATGCGCCGCGGCGGCGCTGGCATCGCCGCCGCCGACGATCCGGCTGACGACTTCGTTCATGTTGGTTTTCGCCGTCACGAGGTTGGCGTCGGCGCGTCCGTGGCGCAGCACAACGATGCGGTCGGTGACCGAAAGGACGTCGTTCAGCCGGTGCGAGATCAGGATGACGGCGATCCCTTCCCGCTTGAGCCGGCGGATCAGTTCGAGCACGCTCTGCACCTCACGCACGGCGAGGGCCGCGGTCGGCTCGTCCATGATGACCAGCTTCGGATTGAAGGTGAGCGCCCGCGCGATCGCGACCGTCTGCTGCTGGCCGCCGGAAAACGATCCGACCGAGCGGTTGATCGACGGCAGATGCGCCCCGAGCCGCTCGATCATGACCGCCGCGCGGCGATCCATCTCGGCCTTGTCGATGAAGCCGGGAAAGAGGCCGAACAGCTTTCGGGTCGGCTCCCGGCCGAGAAAGATGTTGCTCGACACGTCCTGCTGCCTGGCAAGGGACAGATCCTGATAGATCATCTCGATGCCGAGCTGACGGCGTGCTCCGGGATCGAGCGGCGCGATATCCTGCGCGCCGAAGGCGATCGTACCGGAATCGGCGCGATAGATTCCTGTGATGATCTTCATGAGAGTGGACTTGCCGGCGCCATTGTCGCCGACGAGCCCCACGACCTCCCCCGCCTCCACGACGAAGTCGACGCCATGCAGCACGGCGACGGCGCCAAAGCCCTTTCGGATGCCGGAAAGCGCGAGAAGCGTCATACCCGGCTCTCCTTGCGCAGTTGATACTGGTCGATGAAGACGGCGAGGATCAGCACGGCGCCGATCGCCATCTGCTGGTAATAGGACTGCACTGCAAGGAGGTTCAGCCCGTTCTGCAGGACGCCCATGATCAGGGCGCCGATCATCGTGCCGAGAATGGACCCGCGCCCACCGAAGAGATTGGTGCCGCCGATGATCGCCGCCGTGATCGCTGTCAGCTCGTAATTGAGGCCGGCGGTCGGGTCGCCGGAATTGATGCGCGCCATGAACAGCATGCCGGCAAGGCCGGCCAACGCACCCGAGAGCGTGTAGAGGATGCGCCGCTGCCGCTCGACCCTGATGCCGGCGGCGCGGGCGGCCGCCTCGCTGTCGCCTATGGCCAGCGTGTGCCGCCCGAATTTGGTATACCCCAGCACGCAATGCGCGATCACCGCCGTCGCCAGGAAAATGATCACCGGCATGGGGATCCCGAGCGGCCGCCCCTGACCGACATAGACCATGACGGGCGGAAGTCCGTAGATCACCCGCCCCTCGGAGATGACCAGCGCAAGCCCGCGCGCAAGCCCGAGCATGCCCAGCGTCACGATGAAGGCCGGGACCATCGCGCGCGTGATCAGCTGGCCGTTGATATAGCCGGCCGCCGCTCCGGCAAGGATGCAGGCGAGCAAGCCGATCGGAGCCGGTGCGCCGAGGTTGACGGCCACAGAGGCGCCGACGACCCCCGCGAGGCCCATCACCGAGCCGAGCGACAGGTCCAGTCCGCCCGAGCCGATGACGAAGGTTGCGGCGATCGCGAGCACGCCGATCGTGGAGGTGGCGAGCAGGATATTGAGGAAATTGCTGAATGACAGGAAGAAGGGCGACAGCATTGCCATCACCCCGCTCAGGACCAGGAGAACGACGAGGGATTCCAGGCGAATGTGCAGCCGCTCCACCGAAGCTCGTTGCGCCTGCGCCCAGTAACCGCTCTTGGCAATCTCAGGGTTCATCGCGTTTCTCCCGTTGGAAAGGATGGCCGACGACGCATTCGCGCATCGGCCGGCCGAGTTGCGGGAGGATCACTTCACGTATTGGAGCATCGGCTCCTTGCCGGCATCGAGCACTTCCTTGGTCAGGACCAGTGTCGGCACGGCGATGTCGGCGGGAACCGTTTCTCCGGCCAGCGCCTTCTTGACGTTCTCGACCGCCTGTTTGCCGACCAGATAGGGGAGTTGCGCCACCGAGGCATTGAGCCTTCCCTCCTTGATCGACTTGACCGCGTCGGTGTTGCCGTCGACGCCGATGATCGTAACCTGCTCTCCTTTGCCGGCCGCGTAGACCGCTTCGACCGCGCCCAGCGCCATGCCGTCATTGGCGGCAAAGATGGCCACGAGATCGGGATTGCGGGTCAGGATGTCGTTGGTGATGGAAGCCGCCTTGCCGCGATCCCAATCGCCCGGCAGCGAGGCGACCACTTCGAGGCCGGGAGCCAGTTCCTTCAGCTTGGCGGCAAAACCCGTGGCACGCTTCTGGCCCGTGATGTTGCCCGACAGGCCTTCGATCACCAGCACCGGTCCCTTGGCCTCCTTGCCGAGCTTCGAGACGAGATATTCGGCCCCTTGCGCCCCGGCGGCGACATTGTCCGAGCCGATGCGGAACGTGATCTTGATGCCTTCCTTGTCGAGCACGGCCTGGTCGAGATTGCCGTCGAGATCCACGACCTTGAGGCCCGCGTCCTGAGCGCTTTTGAGGCATGGCAGAAGATTGGTCGAGTTGATGGCGGCGGTGATCATCGCCACCGGCTTGCGCTCCAGCATCGTATTGCACAGATTGAGCTGCGGCTCCGCCGCCTGGTCGCTTTCCGCGGCCTGGATGAAATACTTCACCCCGGCCTCCTTGGCACCTTCCTCGACGCCCTGGGCCATCGCCCCCCAAAATGGGTTGGAGAGCGTTTTCATCAGCACGCCATATTCGCCGCCGTCCTGGGCGGAAACCGGCAAGGCGAAGACGCCCATGGCCACGCCGAGCAGAATTCCCAAACCTGTCTTTCCCGACTTTGTCATCTTTCTCCTCCAAAAGTTGACGCCGTGAACGAAGGCCAGGTGCGGCGTCGGGCTTCTATTGCGCACGGGGGCTATCGTCGTTCTTCTCCCCCCTTGCCACGCTCTCCGAAAACCGAGTCCGAATTTGGGGCCGGTGCGGTGAAGCGCGACCCGCCGCCTGGCTGCCCGACGGACTCGCGCAAAAGGAACTTGCATGGCTCCAGCCGTGCCCGTGCCGGGCCCTGCTCTCCCTCGATCCGGCGAAACAGCACATGCATCGCCTGCATCGCCATCTCCCTGACCGGCTGCACGACGGCGGCAATTGCCGGCCAGGTCGCCTGCATCCACTCCGCGTCGTCGAAGCCGACGAGCGAAATGTCCTCGGGACAGTGCCACCCGCGCCGGCGGAATTCGCTCAATGCGACCAAGGTGCCCTTCAGGAACAGCGAATAGACCGCAGTCGGCCGTTCGCCCTTGCCGAGATAATCTCGAAGAGATGCGCGCAGCGGCTCGACCTCGCTTTCGGAAAGAATGACGTCGATACGCACATCGGGGTCCAGTCCGCGGGCGGTGCGTCGGAAACCGTCCAGACGTGACTTCACGGTGGCCGCCTGGGACCCCAGCCCGACGACGAGAATGTGCCTGTGTCCCTTGGCAAGAAGAGCCCGAGCCACCTCGGCGCTTGCGGCGAAGCTGTCGGCGGAAACGGTATCGAAGGTATCGTCCGAAACGACACGATCGATCAGCACGCCCGTCATGCCGTTGTCGCGCATGAAGGCCGCTGCCGGTCCATGCTCGTTGCGCACCGGCGCAAGCACCACGCCGGCGACGCGCCAATCGTGCATGCGCGAAAGGATGTCGCGCTCGCGCGCCTCCGATTCCCGGCTGGATGCTGCGACCAGCGAATAACCGCGCTCCTCGGCCAGGCACTCGAGCTGACTGATCATGGATCCGAAGAATTCGCTTTCGAATTCCGGAACGATCGCGCCGATGATGCGGCGCCGCGCGCGCCGAAGATCCGATGCGAGCGGATCTACCCGGTATCCGAGCACCTCGACGGCGGCGTTCACGCGCCGGACGTTTTCCGGCCGGACCGTCGGGATACCCTGCATGACTTTGGAGACGGTCGCAGCGGAGACGCCGGCGCGGCTTGCCACATCGTGGATCGAGGGGCGTCGCTGCGCGGCCTCGCGTTGCGTCATCATCTCCTCCCGCGAGCATAACTCGCAAAGCAATCGATAAATCGATTTTTCGTCATTGTAAATCGATTCATCGTCGATAACATGAGGCACGCACGACGTTCTCGTGCGGGAGGAGGCCATGTTGGAAGCACCGGTTGTCATCAGCGCGCCGGATCCACGCTCGCTGGATCTCATCTTCACGCCGACAGCTCGCGCCGCCCTGCATCGCGGGTATGAGGTGGTCGAGACCGACCCCCTCGGGATCGCTGCGCTCGATGACGGCGTTCTCGCCAAAGCCCGATATATCGTCGGGCAGCCGACCCTCTCTCGCGAGGCGCTCGCGCGGATGAAGGCGCTGCGCGCAATCTTCAACGTCGAGACCAATCTGATCAACAACATGCCCTACGAGGTGCTGTTCGAGGGCGGCATCCATGTGCTCACCACGGGCGCGGTCTTTGCCGAACCCGTGGCCGAACTGGGGCTCGCCCTGGCGCTCGATCTGGCGCGCGACATTGTCGACGCAGACCTCGCCTTCCGACAAGGAGAAGAGCTCTGGGGCGGCGACGGCAACAGGAGAGCGCGGCTGATGTCCGGCTCGGATATCGGCATCATCGGCTTCGGAGACCTCGGCAAGGCGCTGAACCGCCTGCTGTCGGGCTTCCGCGCGCGCATAAGGGTTCACGACCCCTGGCTGCCACCCTCGATGCTGGTCGAGCACGGCGTGAGGCCGGCCTCGCTCGACGAGGTTCTATCGGAAAGCGATTTCGTGTTCGTCGTCGCGGCGGTGACCAGCGAGAATGAGGCCTTTCTGGGAGCGCAGGCTTTCGCGAGGATGCGAAAGGGCGCGATCTTCGTCCTTCTCAGCCGGGCCGGGGTCGTCGATTTTCCTGCCCTCATGGACGCGGTCGCAAGCGGCCGCATCCTCGCCGCAAGCGACGTCTTCCCCGAGGAGCCCTTGGCTCCGGATCATCCGGTGCGCACGCTGCCGGGCTTCCTGCGCTCCGCTCACCGTGCCGGTGCGCTCGACGTCGCCTTCAAAAGAATGGGCGACATGGTGCTCGAGGACATGGCCCTGATGGATCGTGGCCTGCCGCCCATGCGCTGCAAGCGGGCCGAACGAGAGACGGTCTCGCGCATGCGCTCGAAACCCGTGGATCGCAACTGAGGTCGGCGCCGAGTACGCAATCCAGACACGCAATGGACAAACCCATGCGCATCGCAGTGATCGCCGATATCCACGGCAACATACTCGCGCTCGACGCAGTGCTGGAGGACCTTGCACGGAGAGGCGGGGCCGATCTGACGGTCAATCTCGGCGACTGCGTCTCGGGCCCCCTCTGGCCGAGAGAGACATTCGACCGTCTGGATGCGCTGGATTGGCCGACGGTGCGCGGCAACCATGACCGCCGCGTCGCGTCGGATCCTCTCGATAAAATGGGACCGTCCGACCGATTCGCCTACGATCGGTTGACGAAAGCGCAGCGAGACCAGCTATCGGAGCTGCCGCTTCGCCGCGAGGTCATTCCCGGAGTCCTCGCCTTCCACGCGCGTCCCGATCATGACGAGCGCTATCTGACCGAGGTGATCGAAAACGGCAGGCTTGTCCGCGCGCCAATCGTCGTGATCGAAAAGCGTTTGCGGACACTCGAGCCCGTGCGCCGCCTCCTGCTTTGCGGACACAGTCATCGGCCGGAACTTCTGACCTTGCCCGGCGGCACCGCCATCTTCAACCCGGGCAGCGTCGGCTGCCCGGCCTATGAGGACCCGACCGAACCTGCCCATGTCTCAGAGCAAGGCTCGCCGCATGCCCGATACGGAATCGTGGAGGTCGTGGGATCCGTACATCGTTTTGAAGCGCGCGCCGTTTCCTACGACCACGAAGCGGCGGCGCGACGCGCCGAAGAGAACGGCCGGCCGGAATGGGCGCACGGCCTGAGATCCGGGTTCATGCCCTCGGGCGCGTGACTCTTTATCCTCGCTGTTCGGTGCCCTGCCCTTTGGAGAACCGGCCCACTGCCCGACGCATGGCCCGCCATACGCCTTCGTCATCGAGCTTCTGCAGCGGGTAATAGGTCATGCTGAAGAAGGCGATCGCCTCCACTTCCAGCCACCAGTCGAGCGGCCGGGTCAGCGCGAATGTCACGTTGTGGCGCAGCGTATTGTCGGAGAATAGGCCTCGAGAGAGATCCGCCCGCGCATAGAATGTGTGCAAGGGCGTGCCTTGCTTGCCGACGAGCACCGCCGCGGCACCGAAGCGACGATCGTCCAGTTCCGGACGGGCGGCAAAGTCGAAGCGCATCTCTCCCTGTCCATCGCCTTTGACCTGCAGTTCTCCCGCGCCCTCCGCCTCGCGCCCGTATCGCCATCGGAAAGTGAGCTTGCCCGGACCGCCCGAATTGCCGATCACCATGCCGAAGGGTGGTGGCAAGGCCGCAAGAGGCACGAGATCGCCTGTCGCCCGCTCGACCTCGACAATCATATGATGCGGATCAGCCCTGTCGGGATAGAGCAGCCAAGCCCCGGCCGGCGCCGTCGCGATGACGGCGACAAACGTGAAGGCACAGAGCAGGATGCTCCGCATGGGCGTTGGTCCTCGACATCATCATCCCAAAGAAGCGCTCGGGCCGCAAGCCGGGACGGCCCGTTCCTCTTGTCACGAAAGGGCAGGTCGAGGCGATCGCGCGCCTCCCCAGACGATCAAGAGCGCCGCCAGCGGGAATGCCGCGGCCGCAAGGCCGAGGTCGGACGGCGTCGCGAATTCGAGAATCCTTCCGCCGATAACTGTCCCGAGCGCTATTCCGAAATATAGCGCCGAGGCGTTGAGCGAGAGCGTGAGATGCGCGAGTTCCGGCGCATAGCCGACGATCCTGCTCGCCTGCGCCGGGGGGAAGGCCCAGCCGACGATGCCCCAGGGGATCATCAGCCCGATGAGCACCGATCCCGAAACGTCCCGCGGAAGGACCTTGAGCACGACGGCAAGCACCACACAGATCGCCGCCGACATCAACAGCGAACCGATGACCATTCGGGTGGGCCCGATCCGATCGGCGACATAACCGCTGGCGAGATTGCCGATCACGGCGCCGACGCCGAAGGCTAGCAGCATACCGGGCATCGCCAGAGGGGGCAGGCCAGCGCCCTCGATCGCCAGCGGTGCAAGATAGGATATGATCGTGAAGCCGCCCGTCAGATAAAGTAGCGTGACGAGCAAGGACGGCAGAATGCCGGGCTTGCCGATGACCGCGACCCGCTCGCCGAGCGCGAGGCGGACGCCCCTCATATCGCCCGGCAGGCGGATCCAAAGTGCCAAGGCGCAGGACAAGCCGAGAGCTGCCACTGCCGCGAAAGCTCCCCTCCATCCCCAGAACTCGGCGATCAGGGACCCGAGCGGTGCGCCGAGCGCAACGGCGAAGGTCGTGCCGCCGACTACCACAGAGATGGCCCGGGCACGATGGTCAGCGCCGGCCAGCGCCACGGCGGTGGCTTGAGCCGTGGCTGCAAACAGTCCTGCCGCCATACCCATCACGACCTGCGCGGCGAGCAACGCGAGGAAGGAGGAACTCAAGGCGGCACCGAGATTGCCGGCAACAAAGACCAGCATCGTCGCCGAAACAACTCGCCTCCTGTCCAGCGATCCCGCCATGGCAGACAGGACCGGCGCCCCAAGGGCATAGGCCAGGGAGAAGGCCATGATGAGATATCCGGCATGAGGGATGGAGATATGAGCATCCCTGGCGATCGCCGGCAGCAAGCTGGAAAAGACGAAGCCGACCGTGCTCATCGCAAAGGATCCGGTCGCGAGCCAGACAATACGCCTGTCCATCGTTGTGTCCCTTAGTTCAAAAGTTATTGAACAATTGAACTTCACACGTGGAGCTGTCAATATGGGCTGTCTTGTCTCCCGACAAGCTCCTGACGTCGGGCGGCATTGAACGGAAAGTTCCCAGTCGCTAGGTTCCCGGCATGAGCTTGTCCCATCCGCCCGCAGACCAGATCAGCCTTCCCATGGTGCTTGCCGTTCTGGGTGACCCCACGCGCCTCGCCATCGTCCGACATCTCGCACGCAACAACGGCGTCGCGCTGAACTGCAGTCATTTCCTCGAATTCGCCTCCAAGACCAACCTGAGCTACCATTTGGCGAAACTTCGCGAAGCAGGCATCACCCACACCGAAGTCGTCGGAACCAGCCGTCGCATGACGTTGCGTCGAGAGGACCTGGAACAGCGTTTCCCCGGCCTTCTCGACAGCGTGATTGCCGCGGCCAACGATTTTCCGCTGCCTTCGAACGATATACCTCAGGACTGATCCGCCTTCGCCGTCGATTGCACGGCAAGCGCCGAACGCGACCTCGCCCGGCAGGTGGCGAGGCGATCAGCCGCGCTCCGCGCCGACGCAGGAACATGGCGCGGGAAAATCGTCGTTTCGGGGGTTACATAGCTACACGGGTTCTTCTATAAGGCCCGCCTAGCCAGACTTCAGAATCCTCCTTGCTCACCGGCCGGGCACGCCCGTCCCGGTTTTTCGCGCGAGGCCCGAAAGGACGAGCCCAGACATGCCGAAACGCACAGATATCAAGTCGATCATGATCATCGGCGCCGGCCCGATCGTGATTGGCCAGGCATGCGAGTTCGACTATTCCGGCACCCAGGCGTGCAAGGCCCTGAAGGAGGAGGGATATCGGGTCATCCTGGTGAACTCGAATCCGGCCACCATCATGACCGATCCGGAACTGGCCGACGCCACCTATATCGAACCGATCACGCCGGAAGTGGTGGCAAAGATCATCGCGAAGGAGCGGCCGGACGCGCTGCTGCCGACGATGGGGGGGCAGACGGCGCTCAATACGGCGCTGTCGCTGCGTCGAATGGGCGTGCTCGACCGCTACAACGTCGAGATGATCGGCGCCGATGCGCACGCCATCGACAAAGCCGAGGATCGCGCCCTCTTCCGGGAAGCCATGCACAAGATCGGGCTGGAAACGCCGCGCTCCATGCTGGCCAACGCGACCCAGGTCAAGGAGGAGGATCGGCAGAAGCACGAAGCCGAGCGCGCCGCCCTCAAGGCACAAAACCCGGAGAATCTGGACGCGGAACTCGACGCGCTGGAGACGCGGTGGAATCTCGGCGAAGGCGACCGCAAGCAGCGCTACATGGCCCATGCGATGGGCATCGCCGCGCAGGCACTCGACCATGTCGGCCTTCCCGCGATCATCCGACCTTCCTTCACGCTCGGCGGCACAGGCGGTGGCATCGCGTTCAACCGTTCGGAATTTTTCGAGATCATCGAGCGCGGGCTCGATGCCTCCCCGACGACCGAAGTCCTCATAGAGGAAAGCGTGCTCGGCTGGAAAGAGTACGAGATGGAGGTCGTCCGCGACAAGGCAGACAACTGCATCATCATCTGCTCGATCGAGAACATCGACCCCATGGGCGTGCATACGGGCGATTCCATCACGGTGGCCCCTGCCCTCACCCTGACGGACAAGGAATACCAGATCATGCGGAACGCCTCGATCGCGGTGTTGCGCGAGATCGGGGTGGAGACCGGCGGCTCCAACGTCCAGTTCGCCGTCAATCCCGACAACGGCCGCCTCGTCGTCATCGAGATGAACCCGCGCGTTTCCCGCTCCTCGGCGCTCGCCTCCAAGGCGACCGGCTTCCCGATCGCCAAGATCGCCGCCAAGCTTGCCGTCGGCTACACGCTTGACGAGTTGGAGAACGACATCACCGGGGGTGCGACGCCCGCTTCCTTCGAGCCCTCGATCGACTATGTCGTCACCAAGATCCCGCGTTTTGCCTTCGAGAAATTCCCCGGCTCCGAGCCGGTTCTGACCACCGCCATGAAGTCGGTGGGCGAAGTGATGGCCATTGGCCGCACCTTCCAGGAGTCGCTGCAGAAGGCGCTCCGCGGCCTGGAGACCGGCCTCACAGGCCTCGACGAGATCGAGATCCCCGGCCTCGGACATGGCGAGGACAAGAACGCCATTCGAGCGGCGCTCGGCACGCCGACACCGGATCGCCTGCGCATGGTCGCCCAGGCCATCCGCATGGGGACCTCGCTCGAGGAGGTGCATCAGATGTGCCACATCGATCCATGGTTCCTCGAGCAGATCGGGGGCATCATCGCCATGGAGGAGCGCATCCGCGAGCATGGCCTGCCGCAGGACGCAGCGAACCTTCGCATGCTTAAGGCGATGGGCTTCTCCGACGCGCGACTCGCCTCACTGACGGGCAAGGAAGCCGAGGACGTCGCCAGGCTGCGCGCGAGCCTGGAGGTTCATCCGGTGTACAAGCGCATCGACACCTGCGCCGCCGAGTTCGCCTCGCCGACCGCCTATATGTATTCGACCTACGAGGTCCCCTTCGCCGGCCGGCTCGCCGACGAAGCCAAGGTCAGCGACCGGAAGAAGGTCGTCATCCTCGGCGGGGGTCCGAACCGTATCGGTCAGGGCATCGAGTTCGATTATTGCTGCTGCCATGCAGCCTTCGCGCTGCGCGACGCCGGCTACGAAGCGATCATGGTCAACTGCAACCCCGAGACCGTCTCAACGGATTACGACACGTCCGACAGGCTCTATTTCGAACCACTGACGGCCGAAGACGTTCTCGAGATCCTGCGCGTAGAGCAGGCGGCAGGCACGCTGAACGGCGTCATCGTGCAGTTCGGCGGCCAGACGCCACTCAAGCTGGCCGATGCGCTGGAGCGCGCCGGGATCCCGATCCTCGGCACGTCGCCCGACGCGATCGACCTTGCCGAAGACCGCGACCGTTTCCAGAAGCTCCTGCAGAAACTGTCCCTCACCCAGCCGAAGAACGGCATAGCCTATTCGGTGGAACAGGCGCGGCTGGTGGCCGGCGAGCTCGGCTTCCCCCTGGTGGTGCGGCCATCCTATGTGCTGGGCGGCCGCGCGATGCAGATCATCCGCGACGAAGGCATGCTGCAGACCTACCTGCTCGACACCGTACCTGGCCTCGTGCCGGAGGACATCAAGCAGAAATATCCCAACGACAAGACCGGCCAGATCAACACGTTGCTCGGCAAGAACCCGTTGCTGTTCGACACCTACCTGTCGGGCGCCATCGAAGTCGATGTCGACTGCCTGTGCGACGGCAAGAACACCTATGTTTCCGGGATCATGGAACATATCGAGGAGGCCGGTATCCATTCGGGCGACAGCGCCTGTTCCCTCCCCGTTTACTCGCTGGACGAAAGCGTCGTCGCGGAACTGGAGAAGCAGACGGCGGCGCTGGCCCGTGCCCTCAATGTCGGCGGCCTGATGAACGTCCAGTACGCGATCAAGGACGGCACGATCTTCGTGCTCGAGGTGAATCCGCGCGCCAGCCGCACCGTGCCCTTCGTCGCCAAGACGATCGGCAGGCCGATCGCCAAGATCGCGGCCCGCATCATGGCCGGCGAAAACCTCGACCAGGCCTTCGGCCATTATGGCGACAAGCCCGACGCGCGTTCCCTCGGCCATATCGCGGTAAAGGAAGCGGTGTTCCCCTTCGCCCGCTTCCCCGGAGTAGACATCCTGCTCGGGCCCGAGATGAAATCGACCGGCGAGGTCATGGGCCTCGATCGCGATTTCGCGCTGGCATTCGCCAAGAGCCAACTCGGCGCCGGCGTCGACCTGCCGCGCTCCGGCACGCTGTTCGTCTCGGTCCGTGACGCGGACAAGCCGGGCGTGCTGCCTTCGGTGAAGCGGTTTGCCGATCTCGGCTTCAAGGTCCTGGCCACATCCGGTACGGCGCGCTTCCTGCGCGAGAATGGTGTCGCGGCGGAGAAGATCAACAAGGTCCTGGAAGGACGCCCCCATATCGAGGACGCCATCCGCAACAGGCAGGTCCAGATCGTCTTCAACACGACTGACGGCCAGACGGCGGTCTCCGACTCCAAGTCGCTGCGCCGCGCGACGCTGATGCAGAAGGTGCCGTATTACACGACGCTTGCCGGCGCGGCCGCCGTTGCCGAGGCCATCGCCGCGCTCAAGGCGGGAAGCCTGGAGGTTCGGCCGCTGCAGGAATATCTGTAAGCGGACGGCCCACATCGATCACTCTCCGGGCCGGTACCGCGGTGCCCATTTGAGCATGCGCGATGGTGTCGCCGGCCGTGGGATTGCCCGCACATTGTGCCGCTTGGCCTCGGCGCCAAATCAATTTAGGCGGCATGAGGAGGAGGACGCGGCGGGTCTACGGCGATTTGCGCGTCCCGCGCGCCTTGCCCCGTGCGGATTCAGCTCTGCCGACCACCTTTGCGTATTTGGCAATTGGAAGCGGCCGTCCGATCAGATAGCCCTGCACCGCGTTGCAGCCTTCTTCGCTGAGGAATTTCAGCTGGTCCGACGTTTCGACACCCTCGGCGATGACCTGCATGGACAGGCCGCGACCAAGGCCTACCACGGCACGAATGATCGCGGCCGATCGCGGGTTGTCCTGAAGCATCCACACGAACGACTTGTCGATCTTGATTTTGTCGAATGGAAACGCGTGAAGATAGGAAAGAGACGAGTAGCCCGTTCCGAAATCGTCCAACGCGATCTTCACGCCGAGCGATTTAAGGTCCCTCAGTATAGAACTCACCCGCGAGAAGTCATCGAGCATGATGCTCTCTGTTACTTCGAGCTCGAGCCTGGCAGGAGCGAGCTTGGTCTCCAGCAGGATAGAGTGCACCAGACCTGGAAGATCGTCCCGCCGAAACTGGACCGGCGAGAGATTGACGGCCACATGGAGCGGGTTGGACCATGAAGCTGCCTCTCGGCACGCCGCGCGAAGCACCCATTCCCCGATCGGGACAATCAGGCCGCTCTCCTCCGCCACTGGAATGAATTCGGGAGGCGGAACCATCCCCCGCTCCTTGTGATTCCACCGGATCAACGCTTCGAAGCCGACGACCTCGCCCGGCGGTTGCGCCTGCGGCTGGTAGTGCAACGATATCTCTCCGCTTGCCAAGGCAGAACGCAGATCCTGCTCCAAGGCCCGGCGTTCGCGCAGCTTGCGGTCCGTATCGGGCTCGAACATACGGAACACACCGCGCCCATCGGCAATGGCACGCTCAAGAGCCGCCTGAGCATTGCCGAGAAGCGCCGTGATATCGATCGCATCGTCCGGAAAGAAGGTCATACCGATGCTCAACCCGACCCGAAGGGTAAGGCCATCGACATCGAAGGCGTCAGCCACCGCCGCAAGCAGGTTGTCGGCAAGCACGACCGCCGTCGCGGGATGCCGCCCCTCGACGACGACGATCATGAACTCGCCGCCGTCGGTTCGCGCGAGGAAGTGTTTACCGGCGACGGCCCTCAGGCGTTCCGCAACCTTGCGAAGGAGCGCTTCGCCCACTCCAGGCCCGAAAACGTCGTTGATTTCCTTGAAGCCGTCCAAGCCCATGCGGAGGAGCGCAAACGATTCCCTGCCGGAGGTCGCTCGTTCGAGCGTGAATTCAAGGCGCTCGACGAGTGCTCTCTGGTTGGGCAGATCGGTCACGGCGTCATGCGTGGCCAAATGGGCGATCCGCGCGGCATCGCGGTTGCGCTCGGTCACGTCCTCGGCGACGGCAAGCACGTATTGCGACGTGCCATCGTGGCTTTCCACGGCCAGGCGTCGGGTGACGAGATCACGCACGCCCCTATGCCGTGTGGGGACCTTCTCGTCGTCGACGACCTGGACGCGATCGGCACGCAAGGCTTCCTGATCGCGGCTGACAAAGGCCTGGGCCGCCTCTTGAGGAAACAGTTCCATGTCGGTCTTGCCGATCAGCTCGCCTCGCGGGATGCCAAGCAATTCCTCGCCCGCGCGGTTCATCAAGACGTAGCGATGATCCTGTCCCTCCTTGGCGTAGAGCATGACCGGAATATTCTCGATCACCGTATCCAGGAACTCTCGGGTTCGACGCAGGTCGTCTACGGCTCGCTTGCTTTCCGTCACATCGATGGATGCAACGATCATGGCCGCGCGACCGTCGTAGTCGATCGGCGAGGAATAGACGATGACCTCGATCACACTGCCGTCTGCCTTGACATGGCGCCAGACGCGCCCTGTACGATAGGAGCCATGGCCCGTGCCGGCGATCTCGCGGAACGCCTCGGTGTCTTCTTGCGGCCTGATGTCCAGCGTGGTCTTTGAAAGAAATTCTTCCTGCGAATAGCCATAGTGCTCGATGGCAGCCTGATTGATGGCAAGGAAGCGCAAGCTGCTTTTCTCGAACACCCACATCGGAATCGGGTTTTGCTCGAACAGCAGCTGCAGCGTCGACTCGCGCCGCTTCGATGCCGTAATGTCTTCGATGCAACCGACCAGGACGTGCACGCCGTTTGCCAGCGTAACCCTGGCTTTGCGGGTCACCAGCGTGTGAATTTCTCCGTCGGGCGCCCGAATGAGCTCCTCGTTCTCGTTGGGCTCACCAGTCTTCAGCACCAACTCGTCGATTCGCCGGAACACATCGGCGTGTTCCTTCGGGACGAAGTCGTCGTCCGACTTGCCGGCCATCTCTTCATAGGAATGCCCCATGAATTCGCACATGCTGCGGTTCAGCACGAGAAAACGGGATTGTTCATCCTTCACGAAAATCGGATGCGGGATCGCATCGAGCACCAAACGCAGCGTATCGGGGTGGTCCTGAGCGAAGGACCTGGCCAGCAATTCGATGGGAGTAACTGAACGCGACATCTAGAAATCTGGGGGTTGAATAAATCGGAACAATCTAAGATCAGGTGGCCTTGATTTCCGATAGCGCAATTATGTTGAGTTGGGCCTAACGTGCCAAGCGGGAGCCAATTGACCATCGAGCTGTCGACGTGTCCCCCACCCCGTGATCGAGCCTAAGCTCGACGCCGAGATCGGCAGCGCTTCCGCGAAAGGCGGGGATCGGTATTTCCGTCGATCTCACGAGAACGAGCGAGCGGCCGGAGAGTTGCTCGTCCCGATTTACTGGCGCCTGCGCCGTCATTCCAAGCGGACACGCCGACGATCGGAAAGCGCATAGCCACGCCTTCAGATCCGGCGCCGTCGCCGGTCGATGCCAAGCCCCGTCTCCTCGAGCAGACCTTTGCGCTTTGCGTCGTAGTAATAACCCCGCGCATAATACCGAACGGCAAGATCGTGATCGCCGTCGGCTACGAGATAGGCGCCGCGCAGATATTTGACCGCATATTTGAGATTGGTCTCGGCGTCGAGCAGACCCTTGGCGGTTCCCCGATAGCCCATGCCGCGCGCCGTCGCGTGCTTGATCTGCATCAGCCCCCAATGGCCGTTATGATATGCGCCGGGAAAGTAATTGCTCTCCCGCTCGACCACCCGCCGCACCAGTTCGACCGGGACCTCGTAGAGCGTGGCATATTGCACAATCAGCTGGTCGACGTCGTTGCGGTCGGTTTCGACCGACGCCGGCGCGGAGACGGCTTCCGCGGTAGCGGGTTGCGTGCCGGCTTTGGTCTGACCGGCTTGCTCCACCACCGGCGCAGTGGCCGCGGTGCTTGTCGCGGCCAACGGATTGGCCGATGGAGTCGGACCGGCATAGGCAACCGCAACTGGCGCATCGGCATCCTCTGCTGCCGGCACGAAGGCTACGAGCGCGGTGCCGTCGGCCAGCGACGGCATCACCGATACTGTCTCAGGCAAGGCGAGACTGAAGCTCGAGCCCGCGGAAAGGTCGTCCGCGGCCATGACGGCGTCACCCGAGGTGGTGCAACCGGATATGAGCGCAAGGAGCAGCGCTCCCGGCAAGAGCAGTCTCGGCGTCTTCTCAAACGTCGGTCGCAAAGGCGCTGATACCCCTCAATCGGCCCATCCCTGTCTGGCAGCTTTAGCGCAGGTCGTCGGCTTGGGCAATCGAGGCAAAATCACCGCGCCTCACGGTTCCTCGAATGTCCTTTGCAGGCATCTCAGGACCGGGCAGGACGACTGGTCGATGGTAGGCACCCATCCCGTTTGCGCATATTGGCCGTCCTCGCAGAAGCCGGCATGCGCTACGTACCGATCATAGAGCAGCAGGCCTCGTGACGACCTGAAGCGCAGGATTGTCTCCCCTTCCCGCCGCACCAGGACCTGAAGCCGATTGCAAGTCAGGTCCTGCGTGTCGTGGCGAGTGATCGCCTGTGCTTCCGGCACAAACATCGAAAATGCGACGGCCAAGCCCGCCAGCGCCTTCACGTCCGGGTCACGTATCGTGGCTCTTTTGGAAGCATCGATAGACAAGGCATCTGCCTGTATCGCTGGCGGGAACGGAAGCGACCCTGGTGATTTCCATTCCGCTGCAGAAAGCGCTGTCGGCGACATAGCGGTCGTAGAGCGGGGCACCGCCTCGTCCCGTGTAGCTCAAGATGACCGCACCCTCCCGACGTATTGTCTCCTGGATCCGCGCGCAGCTCATTGTCTGCGAATTATACCGCGAGATCGCCTGTGCATCGAGCGCCAGCAGGGAGAACCCGAGCGCCAAAGCAACGGTCGCCTTCATGTCAACCTCCATCATGCGCGCGGCAAACCGGCCACCTCGTCGTCGCGCGTCCCATTCCTCCCGGACTCGCAGGCAGCGCCAGCACCTCTCAGCCCGAGCCTGGCTCGCTGTAGGTTATCTCCTTGCAGGACAGCACCAGGCAAGACGGCGTGTCTCTTGCCGGAACCGAAGTAACCTCGGCCGATTCGCCATAGCTGCAATAAGTGCCGTCGGCGACATAGCGGTCGTAAAGGGGGAGGCCCGGCGTGCGCGTGGACGCATAGCGAAGGATCGCCGCCCCCTCGCGCTGAATGATCGCCTGAATGCTATCGCACGTCATGCTTTGCGAATTGTAGCGCGAGATCGCCAAAGCTTCGCCCGAAACCAGCGAGAGCGACAGCGCGCCCACCACGAGCCTGATCGGGAAAGACCTTTTGATCTGGTCAACCCCATCGCGGCACTCAATGGAATCGGCGGAAAAAATCGTCGTCATAGGTCCTCTGCTCGCATCTGTAGACTGGACAGGAGGGCGTGTCGCGCGTCGGTACCGAGGCATATTTCGCGTACTCGCCATATTCGCAGTAGCCATCATGCAGAACATAGCGGTCGTAGAGCGGAAGGCTTGGATTTCGCTTGGAGGAATAGCGCAGGATCACGGCCCCCTGATCGCGGACCGCCGCTTGCACCTGCGCGCAGGTCATGCTTGGCGAATTGTAGCGTGAGATCGCGTAGGCATCCGCCGACATGAGCACCAGCACCATTACCAGCAGACACCTGCTCTTCATCCTTGCCTCCACAACCCTGCATGGCCCCGCCACCACGTGATTGTATAAGTGCCGGGCAAGCAGCCGCCAGCGGTAAAACGAGGCGGCGTGACGAATTCTTCCGCGGTGCTATGGTTCAGGCGGTCAACTTTATGGGAGGAGCGTCATGGAGAAGAGCAGGATCGGGTTTGTCGGCCTTGGTCTCATGGGACATGGCATGGCCAAGAACGTGGTCGAGAAGGGCTTTCCCCTCACCGTCGTCGCCCACCGCAACCGTGCGCCGGTGGACGACCTTCTCGCGCGCGGCGCTTCCGAGGCCGGCACCCTCACCGAACTGGCGCATGCGAGCGACATCGTCCTGCTGTGCGTCACAGGCAGCCCCGAGGTCGAAGCCGTGGTCGTCGGTCCTGGCGGTCTCGCATCGGCCGGCAAGGGGCTGTTGATCGTCGATTGCTCGACGTCCGACCCCTCCTCCACCTTGCGCCTCGCCGCCGAACTCGAGCCGCGCGGCGTAAGGCTGATCGACGCACCGCTGTCACGAACGCCCAAGGACGCCGAAGCGGGCACGTTGGACGTCATGGCAGGGGGCACGCAGGAGGATTTCGAACGAGCCCGGCCTGTGCTGGAAACCTTCGCCGGCCGGATCGTTCATACCGGACCAGTCGGAAGCGGACACACGATGAAGCTGCTCAACAACTTCGTCTCGCTCGGATATGCCGCGCTCTATGCCGAAGCCCTGGCGCTCGGCGCAAAGGCGGGGCTCACGCCGAAAACTTTCGATGCGGTCATCCGTGGCGGACGCATGGACAATCCTTTCTACCGGACCTTCTTCCAATGGGTGCTCGACCGCGACCCCGACGCTCACCGCTTCGCGATCCGCAACGGCCTCAAGGACCTGAACTACCTCGCCGCCTTCGCCAGCGCCGCCGGCATTGCCAACCCTTTGGGGGCAGCCGTGCGCAACTCGTTCGCAATCGCAGGGGCAACCGGCAATGGTGAGAAGTTCGTTCCGATGCTGTCCGATATCATTGCCGACCTGAACGGAGTGTCCCTCGCTCGCGACTGAGCCAGCGAACCCCCGGTGCTGCATTTCTTTCACAAAAGGCTTGCGTTCGCGATCCGAGACCATTATATGCGACGCGTTGATATTTCGGCCGAATGATCCGGGGCCGCGCTGCCAAGCGTTTGCTGACGTCTTTCTCCAAAATTTCGATACCACCGGTCGGACGACCATCCGACCAAGCCAAGCAGCAACGACAGGAACTCTTCATGGCAACCGGAACTGTAAAATGGTTCAACAGCACCAAGGGCTTCGGCTTCATCCAGCCGGACGCGGGCGGTGCGGACGTATTCGTCCATATCTCGGCTGTTCAGCGCGCAGGTCTCTCCGACCTCGTTGAGGGGCAGAAGATCAATTTCGAGATCGAGCAGGACCGCCGCACCGGCAAGTCGTCGGCTGGATCTCTGAGCAAGGTAGGCTGATCTCGCAGCGCGCGCCGGCGACAGCCGGAAGCGCGCGGCAAGTCACGGATGTACTGGCGGCCCCGCGTTAAGCGCGCCGAAGCCTCGGACGTTCCAGAGCCAAGACAGCGGATTGCTGCGGCAAGGATCGAACGAGCTTCCGGATCAGGCTACCGAGCAGAAGGCGGGGTTTGGCCCCGCCTTTTTGATTCATCGACATCGAATGCCACAAACGAACTCGAGCGCCTCGCCTGCGCGCATTGCGCCAGGACCGCGGCACGCTTTGGGCGACGTGCCTTAAGGCAGCCACTCGATCGGAACGTGGCCCGGGTCTGCCTCGACACGCTTCAACCAGGCTCCGACCGCCGGATAGGCGCCGAGGTCGAAGCCGCCTTGTCCAGCCATATGCGTGTAGGCAAAAAGCGCAATATCGGCGACGCTGTAGGCCCCGCCGGCGAAAAACGCATTTCCCCCGGCGAGATGCCTCTCCATCACTGCGAGCGCCTTGTTTCCACGCTCCAGGGTCAGCGCCAGCCGGTCCGGGGTCGCATCCCTGGCGCGTTCAGGAAAGGTAAGCAACGCCTTGCGAACGGCAATGTAGGGCTCATGGCTGTACTGCTCGAAAAACAGCCACTGGTAGACGAGACCGCGTGCATACCGGTCCGTGGGAAGGAAGCGGGTTCCCTCGGCCAGATAGAGCAGGATGGCGTTGGATTCGGCGAGGACGCGGCCGTCCTCCAGTTCGAGCAACGGAACCATTCCGTTGGGGTTCTTGGCAAGATAGGCGGGCGTACGAGTACCGCCGTCGCGCGAGCTCACCTCCACATGCCCGAACGGTTCGCCGAGCTTTGCCATGAGAAGGCGCGGCTTGTAGCAATTGCCGCTGTCGATCATGCCGTGGATGGTGTGCATAGGCTTATCCCCTTCCGGACAGCAATATCGTTCCGGAAGCGAGGCATTCCAATGATTTATTCTTCAAGCACACATCAACGACGTTGATGTTTTCCAAAGAGCGGCACCACCTTGCCCGGAGTGTCCAGCAGCTTCTCCAGCGACAGTGATCCCTCATCGAAGATCGTCCCTGCGAGCGCAGGCGGCGCCAGCAGCCGGCCCTGCAGCAGATCGGCTTGACCATCGACCGCGACCCGAAGCTGCGTCATCGTCTCGATGCCCCCGACGAGGATCTGTGCACCGAGCTGACGGAACGTCGCGGCCACGGGCGCGAACAATCGCGCCGTACCGTCGTCCTCGCAAAGCCGGCGAAACCAAGCTCCCTCGATCTTGACTATGTCAGGCCTGAAGGCCCCGATCTGCCCGCCCGGCGAATGGCTGAAGTCGCCGATCGCAACCCGCATCCCGTGGCGGCGAATCTCCCTTGCAAGGGCCTGCAACGTTTCCTGGTCCAGCGCGGCAGCCTCGGAGATTTCACAGACGACCAGCCGCGGGTCGAGCTCGATCTCTTCCATGATTTCAGCCAGTGCCGCCATCTCGCGGACGAACTCACTACTGCCCCGGGGATTGTAGCTCACGAAGAGGTCGAGCCACGGCAGGCCGACATTGTGATGGTTGCGCAGATGCAATGCATTGCACAGGCTTTCCACGAACAATCTGTCCTGGCGCGCGAGGCTGCCCAGGAAGTCCGTCGCCGCGACCGCCTTCCCTTCGAGGAACGGAGCCACCCTTCCCTCGATAGCCATCGGCCGCAGCTCGGCACCCTCTCGCTTGAAGATGGGCTGGTAGGCGCTCTTCAGGCGGAAGTCGCCGAGCAGACCGATCTCAATGCCGACTTCATCGACAAAGATTGCGTCAGCCACCGAAGCAGGATGACCCATCGACGCGCTCACGACCGGCTTCCCCGGTAATGATGCTTCCCGCCGTCCCGGCAGCATATTCTATGAGCAAATCCTAAATTACGCGACACTTACTTGGACTCCGGAACACCATGCGGGGGAACCTCTCATCCAAGCTTTGAGCCGCCGTTAAACGAAATCTGCAAATTGTCTGTATCGGCCGATTGTTCGATTTGATCGGCGCCACGACGGTTGGCGCTTGCGGTTTTTCGTGCGATCGGACAATAGAGCGGCGGGTCCGAGCGGACCCGCCGAGCTTATTGGAGAACACTCGCATGGCCTTTCTTGCCGACGCTCTTTCCCGCGTGAAGCCTTCCGCCACGATTGCGGTCACCCAGAAAGCGCGCGAGCTGAAGGCGAAAGGCCGTGACGTGATCAGCCTCGGCGCCGGCGAGCCCGATTTCGACACACCCGACAACGTCAAGGAAGCCGCGATCGCGGCGATCCGGCGCGGCGAGACCAAATACCCGCCGGTCTCGGGCATCGCACCTCTGCGCGAGGCCATCGCACAGAAGTTCAAGCGCGAGAACAATCTCGACTACAAGCCGGAGCAGACCATCGTCGGCACCGGCGGCAAGCAGATCCTGTTCAATGCCTTCATGGCGACGCTCAACCCTGGCGACGAGGTGATCGTGCCGACACCCTATTGGGTGAGCTATCCCGAGATGGTCGCGCTTTGCGGCGGCACGCCGGTGTTCGCCCAGACGACCATCGACCACGGTTTCAAGTTGAAGGCCGACGTTCTGGAAAAGGCGATCACGCCGCGCACCAAGTGGCTCGTGATGAATTCGCCTTCGAACCCTTCGGGCGCAGCTTATACCGAGGCCGAACTCAAGGCCCTTGCCGATGTCCTGCTACGGCATCCCCATGTCTGGGTCCTCACCGACGACATGTATGAGCACCTCACCTATGGTGACTTCGTCTTCCGCACCATCGCGGAAGTGGAGCCCGCTCTCTATGAACGCACGCTGACCATGAACGGGGTTTCGAAGGCTTACGCCATGACGGGCTGGCGGATCGGATATGCCGCTGGTCCGATCGCGCTCATAAAGGCTATGGACATGATCCAGGGCCAGCAGACTTCCGGCGCCTGCTCGATCGCCCAGTGGGCATCCGTCGAAGCTCTCAACGGCCCACAGGATTTCGTCCAGAAGAATAAAGCGATCTTCCAGGCGCGCCGCGACCTCGTCGTGTCGATGCTCAACCAGGCGCGCGGCATCAGCTGCCCCTCTCCGGAAGGCGCCTTCTACGTTTATCCGTCCTGCGCGGCGCTCATCGGCAAGAAGACCCCCGGCGGCAAGGTTATCGCCGACGACGAGACCTTCGTCAGCGAGCTCCTGGAAGCCGAAGGGGTCGCAGTGGTCCACGGCTCGGCCTTTGGGCTGGGTCCGAACTTCCGCATCTCCTACGCAACGTCCGATACCTTGCTGGAGGACGCCTGCTCGCGGATCCAGCGTTTCACCGCGTCCCTGTCGTGAGCATGATCAAAGGGCGGCGGCATCGTTCCGATGCCGACGCCCTGCTCGCCTGAAAAGCCTGGTTGGCCTCAATCGAGGACCGGACAGTTCGGCTGTCGTCCGAAGGTGATACGGGCCCTGTCGCCGTCTTCCGTGCGGCCTCTTACTTCGATCGTACGGCGTCCGGCCGACACGACACGGACGCGATCGAGCCCCATCCTTTCGGCTTTGTCGAGAGCGCGGTCTTCCGTGCACATCCTGCGCATGCTCCGCTCGCCGCGATAGCAGTCCTCATAGCGAGGGTCGCACCTGTTCGGGTCGCGCACACGAAGCTCGGGGCCACCTCGACCCAGGTCCAGTTCTAATGTCTGCGCGCTAGCCGGAAGCGGAACGATCGCGCTGCCGGCGACGATGACAGCAAGCGCACTGCTTTGGATCAGTCGTAGCATGATACAATCTCCTCGGGAGAGGCTCCACTGAGCCGCTGCCCTCGCCTGTTGATCTACGGCCATTCTGCCGAGCGGTCGCCTCGTTCGGGACCGGTTCCTTGCCATACAGTTTTTTAACGAATGAGCGCCGTAACGGTTTCACACAATCGCCTGGTTCTTCTCGCTTCTGCTATGCCGGCAAAGCAGGCTTGCCCTCGACGGCCGCCCGTGTGACGATAGCCTGGTGGCGCGAATGCGCTCGCCGCGACGGCCGGAAGGAGGCCGGCCGCCGCTTGGACGACGTGCTCTAGCAGCAACGCCCGAGAGGAGGTCAGCTCACCATGGGACAACGTGCCGGAGGAAGACTGTCGGGACCGAAATGCATCGCCATTGTCGGTCCCTTCGCCAGCGGAAAAACCACCCTTCTTGAAGCCATCCTTGCCCGAACCGGAGCGATTCCGCGCCAGAACAGCGTCGCCTCCGGGACCACCGTCGGCGATCAATCGCCCGAGGCGCGCGCCCATGCCATGAGTGTCGAGGCAAGCGTCGCCACCACAGAATTCATGGGCGAAAGCCTCACCTTCATCGATTGCCCCGGCTCAATCGAATTCTCCTTCGAGGCCGAACCTGTGCTCGCGGCATGCGATCTCGCGGTCGTGGTCGCGGAAGCCGACGAGAAGAAGATTCCTGCCCTGCAACTCATCATGCGCAAGCTCGACGAGTTCGGCGTTCCGCGCATCCTGTTCCTCAACAAGATCGACAAGACCGCGGCCGGCGTGCGCGACACGCTGAAGCTGCTCCAGCCGGCAAGCACCACAAGGCTGCTCCTGCGGCAAATTCCTCTGCGCAAGGAGGGCATCGTCATCGGTTCGATCGATCTCGCGCTGGAGCGCGCCTATGTCTACCGTGAATATGCCGAAAGCGAAGTCACCGAGATCCCGAGCGACGAGAAGGCGCGTGAGCTCGAGGCCCGCTTCTCGATGCTCGAAACGCTGGCGGATCATGACGATCAGCTGATGGAGCAATTGCTGGAAGAGATCGAACCGCCGCGCGATGCCGTCTTCGACGATCTCGCCGCCGACCTGCGCGCCGGGACGGTCACTCCGGTGCTGATCGGCACCGCGGAAAAGGGCAATGGCGTGCTGCGCCTGCTGAAGGCGATCCGCCACGACTCGCCCGGCATCGAGGCCACGCGGCAGCGGCTTGGCGCGCCTGCCGATGGGACTCTGGTCCAGGTCATGAAGACCATCCATACCGGACATGGCGGCAAGCTGTCGATCTCGCGCATCCTGTCGGGCTCGGTGAGCGACGGCACGGAGCTCTGGCTGTCCGACGGGAAATCGGCCAAGATCTCCGGCATTTACCGGATGCTTGGCAAGGATCAGATGAAACTCGCCTCGGCCATTGCAGGCGAGACGGTAGCACTCGGCAAGCTGGACGACGTCAAGACGGGCCATACACTGACCACCGCCAAGGGCGGGGTCGCCCCGCTCATCCAGTTCGATTCGCCCAAACCCGTCTATGCCATCTCGCTCCGCCCGAAGGAGCGCAAGGACGAGGTCAAGCTTTCGGCCGCCATGTTGCGGCTCGCCGAGGAGGATCCGTCGTTGCGCGTCCATCACGAGCAGGATTCCTCTGAAACCATCCTCTCCGGTCACGGCGAGATGCATTTGCGCGTCGTGGTCGAACGTCTGGAGGGAAAGAACCAGATCGCGGTGGAGGGGCATGCCCCCGCCGTGCCTTATCGGGAGACGATCCGTAAATCGATCACGCAGCGCGGCCGTCACAAGAAGCAATCGGGTGGCCATGGCCAGTTCGGGGATGTCGTGCTGGACATAAAGCCGCTGCCGCGCGGAACGGGCTTCGAGTTCACGGACACGATCACCGGCGGCGTCGTGCCCAAGCAGTACATCCCCTCCGTCGAGGCGGGCGTGCGGGACTTCCTGAAGTCAGGGCCGCTCGGCTTCCCTGTGGTCGACATCGCCGTCAACCTCGCCGATGGCTCCTACCATACGGTCGATTCATCCGACATGGCCTTCCAGATGGCCGCCAAGATCGCCATGAAGGAAGGCCTCGCCGGCTGCTCGCCGGTGCTCCTGGAGCCGATCATGAAGGTGGAGATCTTCACACCCTCCGACGCAACGGCGAAGATCACGGCGATCGTGCCCCAGCGACGCGGTCAGATCCTCGGTTACGATGCGCGCCCGGGCTGGCCGGGCTGGGACGTGGTGGAGGCCACCATGCCACAGTCGGAGATCGGCAATCTGATCATCGAACTCAGATCGGCGACAGCCGGCGTGGCGACCTACGTCGCCAACTTCGATCACATGGCAGAGTTGACCGGACGCCTGGCCGACGATGTGATGAACGCCAGCGGAAAGGCCGCCTGACGGGATCGGCCAGATCATGCGTGCCGCCGCACTTTTATGTGATTGGCGGCGCGCTTGCGCTTGCCGGTCGTGAAGATCAGATTGGATCACGGTTGTAAATTCGGGGAGTAACGATGGTTGCCGTTCACCGCCGCCCGGCCTGGTTCATGTCCGAGTCACTGGCGACACCCGAATCCGCCTTCCTCAATCGCCGCACCCTCCTCCAGGCGATGGGTTTTGGCATCGTGGCCGCCGGCGGCGGCCTTGGCAGGGCACAGGCCGAAGAGACGGATCCAAGCGCCGATCTCTACCCTGCGAAGAGGAATGATTCCTACAAGCTCGACCGCAGCCTCACGCCCGAAGAGATCAACGCCAACTACAATAATTTCTACGAGTTCGGGACCCAGAAGGAGATCGCGCAGGAAGCGCAATCGCTCAGGATCCGTCCCTGGGAAATCCAGATCGGCGGCCTGGTCGATGCACCGATGACCATTGCCTTCGATGATCTCGTGCGGAAATTTCCACTGGAAACCAGGCTCTATCGTCACCGCTGCGTCGAGGCCTGGTCCATGACGATCCCTTGGAGCGGCTTTGCCTTGAGCCGGCTTGTCGAACTCGCCAAGCCGCAAGCTGCGGCGAAGTTCATTCGTTTCGAGACTTTTCTCGATCCTTCGATGGCCAGCGGACAGAACAGCTTCATCTATCCCTGGCCCTATGTCGAAGGCGTAACGATGGAAGAGGCGGCCAATGAGCTCGCCTTCGTGGTGACGGGCGCCTACGAGAAGCCGCTGCTGAAACAGTTCGGCGCCCCCATTCGGTTGGCGCTGCCCTGGAAATACGGCTTCAAGTCGATCAAATCGATCCGCAAGATCGATTTCGTCCCGGAACGGCCGGTCGGGCTCTGGGAGGCTCTCCAATCCAGCGAGTATGGTTTCTGGGCCAATGTGAACCCCGACGTGCCGCACCCGCGCTGGAGCCAGGCAAACGAACGTGTGCTGCACACGGGAGATATCGTGCCTACACAGCTCTTCAACGGGTACGGTGCCCAGGTGGCCGATCTCTACAAGGACATGGATCCGGCGACGCTTTACATGTGATCTTGGTCTTCGACAGGTTGCGATTTGCCCGTTACTGTCCTGCCAGCCGCCGCGCGCGGCCGCGGCATTCAGGCATCTGGAGAATGTCCTTCCTCATGCTTGGCAGGCCCACCCGGCACGATGATGCCAGCCCCTGAAATTCAGGCAGCCCGCCCCTTGCACTAGAGCGGGATCATGCTTGAGTGAATCGGATGAGGATTGAACGAAGCCGCTGACGCGGCAGATGGTGGGCCGGTTTGCGGGTGACGCTTCTGTTTTGAAGGATTGCGGCTGTTGAAGCGCAATCTTTGGAACAGGAGCAATGAGATGGCCGAGATGAGCCCGCTTCGCCGGCGCATGATCGAGGACATGACGATCCGCAATCTGTCGCCGGCCACGCAACGATCCTATGTGCACGCGGTGGCGAAGTTTTCGCGCTACTTTGGCCGATCCCCGGACCGGCTTGGCCTCGAAGACGTCCGCGCCTTCCAGGTGCATCTGGTCTCGACCGGGATTTCGTGGCCGGCCTTGAACCAGATCGTCTGTGCGCTGCGGTTTTTCTATGGCGTGACGCTGGGCCATGCCGAGATCCCGGAACGGATCGCCTATGCCCGCGCGCCACGCACGCTGCCGGTGGTTCTCAGCGCCGACGAAGTTGTCCGCTTCCTGGAGGCGGTGCCGAGCCTGAAGACGCGCACGGCGCTGACGACGGCCTATGCCGCGGGTCTTCGCGCTTCGGAGACCGTCGGGCTGAAGGTCGGCGACATCGACAGCCAACGCGGCGTGATCCGGGTCGAGCACGGCAAGGGCGGCAAGGACCGCACCGTAATGCTGTCGGCGCAGCTTCTGCGCATCCTGCGGGTCTACTGGCGGTTGGCGAAGCCGCAGGGCTGGCTGTTTCCCGGCCGGGACGCCAATCGCCCCATCGACGTGCAGGTGCTCTATTCGGCCTGCCGCTCGGCGCGCGCTGCCGCCGGCATCGACAAGCGCGTGACGGTGCACACGCTCAGGCACAGCTTCGCCACGCATCTTCTGGAGAACGGCACCGACATCCGCATCATCCAGGTGCTGCTCGGCCACAACAATCTTTCCTCGACGGCGCGCTACACCAGGGTTTCGAACGGCCTCATCCGGCGCACGACGAGCCCGCTCGACCGGCTCAACATCGAGGTCGTGCCGCCGGGCTGACCGGTTCCGCCCATGTCGGCGAGACTGGAGGTGGCGGATATTTTCCGCCGCCACGGCGAGGCGTATCGGCAGGTTCATGACGGCCATCTCGGACGTGTCGAGCGGCGTGCGATGAGCGCGATCGAGCTCTGCCGGACGGCCGAACTCGGCGGCCATGTCGAGAGCTGCCGATCCTGCGGGGCGATCCACGTGGCCTACAACTCCTGCCGCAACCGGCACTGCCCCAAATGTCAGGGAAAGGTCTGCCGGGACTGGCTGGCCGCACGGCAGGGCGAGCTTCTGCCGGTTCCCTATTTCCACGTGGTGTTCACACTGCCGGCCGATATCGCCGCGATCGCTTTCCAGAACAAGACGGCGGTCTACACGATCCTGTTCAAGGCGGCGGCCGAGACGCTGCGCACGATTGCCGCCGATCCCAGGCACCTCGGCGCCGAGATCGGCCTCATCGCGGTGTTGCACAGCTGGGGCCAGAATCTGCACTATCATCCACACCTCCACTGCATCGTGCCGGGCGGCGGCATCTCCCTCGATGGAAGACGCTGGGTCGCATGCAGGTCGGGCTTCTTCCTGCCCGTGCGCGTGCTGTCGCGCCTGTTCCGCCGCCGCTTTCTGGAGGAACTGCGGGCGGCCTTCGACGCGCGCAACCTCACGTTCTTCGGCGATCTCGCCGGTCTGGCCGAGCCAGCCGCCTTCACCCGCCTGTTGGCTGAGGTGCGCCGACTCGACTGGGTGGTCTATGCCAAGCCGCCCTTCGGCGGGCCGGAGCAGGTGCTGGCCTATCTCGGTCGCTACACCCATCGTGTCGCCATCGCCAATTCCCGGCTGATCGGCATGGCCGACGGCAAGGTGTCGTTCCGCTGGAGGGATTATCGCCACCGCGGCAAGACGAAGGTCATGACGCTCGACGCGCATGAGTTCATCCGCCGCTTCCTCCTCCACACGTTGCCCGACGGCTTCCATCGCATCCGCCATTACGGCTTCCTCGCCAACGGTTATCGCGCCGCCAGGCTCGACCTGTGCCGCAGGCTGCTGGCCAGTCCGCAGCAAGACGATATTGAACCGCAGGCCGAAAGCGTCGCTGTCACCGCAGAGCGGCTTGCGGCAACGCATCGCTGCCTACGCTGCGGAGAGCCAATGATCACGCTCGCTGTCTGGCGGTGCGGACAAGCGCCCCCGAGCCCCTTCTGGAACGATACTTCATGATCATGCCGGGCGCGTCCACATCACCAATGGCCCCATCCGACGCGATGCGCGCCGGCCTGGCTGCTCTCACCCAGTGCGGCGGGCCGCAGCGACTTCGCCCGGGTTGCGCCGCCGACGGCAGCCGGATTGGCCAACATCATCGCCCCAAGGACGCGGCCGCCGCCACGCCCCAGTCTCGCCACGGCGTCGCGCGTTGCTGGCAACCGTCATTCGCGAACCGCTTCACCGCTTCGCTCCCGCCACAATCCCCATAGCGCCAGTCCTGCCCGCGGCTCCGTTCAATCCGGCTTGCAATGAGGTCCGACAACCAGCCCGGCCGCTCCGTCGTGCCCGCGGACCTCACAGAAGCCTCCAGATTCCCGAATAACTTGAAATGTGATTCATCATGTAGGCCGGAAGGAGGCTGGCATGAATGAGCAAACCATACTCGGTGGATCTGCGTGAACGGGTTGCGGCGCGCGTGCTTGCGGGCGAGAG
>Ga0182740_1000108_pt1 | contig 136188 bp, 127 predicted proteins | sample eDN5th37CKraftBY_FD_128872 | JGI IMG/M metagenome (GOLD analysis project Ga0182740, IMG submission 128872) | Enriched backyard soil microbial communities from Emeryville, California, USA - eDNA 5th pass 37_C Kraft BY (version 2) (version 2) | ecosystem: Environmental > Terrestrial > Soil >... | reverse complement strand
GGCTCGATCACCGACCACTCGAAATCCGTCAGATCAAAGCGTGCCATCTCAACCTCCAAGGCTGAGATCAGTGAATCAGAACACACCCACCAAGGGAATCCCAGTTATGGGTATGTGACCTAGTCCGACAGGCGAACGGAGCAAGAGGCAAGGGATGACGAAGCCGGCGCGGCAATCCGCCAGTCAGTCCGCCAGTCAGTCCGCCATGAGTGTCGGGGCGCTGGAAGCGTTCCTCGCTGCGGAATTTCCGCAGGCGTTCCACGCGGAGAGCGGCCTCACCATCGAGGAGGTTGGCCACGGCGGCAGCCGCGTGCGTCAGGCCTACCGGCCCACATTGCTTCGCCCTGGCGGGACGATCTCCGGCCCGGCCATGATGGCGCTTGCGGACTTCGCCATGTACGTCGCCGTGCTGGCCTCCATTGGGCCCGTGCCGCTTGCCGTCACCACGAGCTTGAACATCAATTTCCTGCGTCGGCCGGGGCCGGTGGATCTCGTTGCGGAGTGTCGGCTGCTCAAGCTCGGCAAGCGGCTTGCCGTCGGGGAGGTCGCGATCCGTTCGGACGGTATGGACGATGTGGTCGCCCATGCCACGTCCACCTATTCGATCCCCTCAAAATAACTGGAATATTTTCGAGGTATCAAAATACCATTATTTTAAGTCATTGATTATACATTAGATATTAGCGATAGATGTCGTTGACCGGGTGCCGGCCCTGCTGTACAAGCCGCCCCAACGCCCAATGTGGCCGTCATGGACATTGAGACGCTATGTCAACGCATTCGACCAAAACCGCAGATATCCAGAAGAAATGGGTTCTGATCGACGCCAGCGGGCTGGTCGTCGGCAGACTCGCCACGATCATCGCGACGCGCCTGCGCGGCAAGCATAAGCCGAGCTACACCCCGCACATGGACGACGGCGATAACGTCATCGTCATCAACGCGGCGAAGGTGGTGCTGACCGGCCGCAAGCGCGAGAAGAAGGTCTACTATCATCACACCGGCTTCATCGGCGGCATCAAGGAGCGCACCGCGCGCTCGATCCTCGAGGGCAAGTTCCCCGAGCGCATCGTCGAGAAGGCCGTCCAGCGCATGCTGCCGCACGGTCCTCTGGGCCGTCAGCAACTCGGAAACCTTCGGGTTTACGCCGGCGCGGATCATCCGCACGCCGCGCAGCAGCCTGAAAAGCTCGATGTCGCGTCCATGAATCGCAAGAACATGAGGGCCGCCTGATGGCCGAGACCATTCAATCGCTCGATCAACTGGCAACGCTGAAGCCGGCGGCGCCCGAAGCGCCGAAATACGAGCAGAAACTCGACAAGCAGGGCCGCGCCTATGCCACCGGCAAGCGCAAGAACGCGGTCGCCCGCGTTTGGGTGAAGCCCGGCAAGGGCACCATCACCGTGAACAAGAAGCCGGTCGAGGTGTTCTTCGCGCGCCCGGTGCTGCGCATGTTGATCCAGCAACCGCTGGTCGCCTCGAACCGGACTGGGCAGTTCGACGTGATCTGCCTGGTTTCAGGCGGCGGTCTGTCGGGTCAGGCTGGCGCGGTGCGCCACGGCCTGTCGAAGGCGCTGACGCACTACGAGCCTGATCTGCGTGGCGTGCTCAAGCGAGGCGGATTCCTCACCCGCGACTCGCGCGTGGTCGAGCGCAAGAAGTACGGCCGCGCCAAGGCCCGCCGTTCGTTCCAGTTCTCCAAGCGTTAGAATCGACCGGATATATCCGGTTTATTGGTCGGGAAAGGGCGCCGTATGGCGCCCTTTTTGCGTTTCGAGAACGGCGGGTCTGCTTTGAAATCGATTCAGATTTTCCGGATTCTTTGGCGAAAACCCGCGCCACGTCCGCAAGGCTTTCGCAAAGGCTGGTATGCAAATAAGGGACCGTGCTGGGGAACAGCACGTAGACGCGGGCTTTCAGGCCATCGGCGATTGGACCGGGCCAGAGACGAACATGCCTTCAGATCAGGCGACGTTGTTTGCGGTGGCAACCTCGATTACCGGGTTGCTCGGCGTCTTCCTTCTTGTGCTCTGGCTGCAGGACCGGACGGTCCGCGCATTCGCCTGGTGGGGTGGGGCGTATTTGATCGGCGCATCGGCCGTGCTGTTGTGGAGCGCGCACGACGAATTCAACCTCATCACTCCGGAGGAGCCGACGGCGTTGCTGTTCCTGGCCTGCGGCATGATTTTGAACGGCGCGCGGCTGTTCCAGGGCCGCGCCGTGCAGCCGGTTTCGCTGTTTGCCGGCGCGCTGGCGTGGATCGTCGCCACGCAGTTCCCGGCCTTTGCCGAGTCGGCAGAGGCCCGCCCCGTGCTGTCGTCGATCATGATCGCGTCCTACGCATTCCTCACGGCCTTCGAACTGCGGCGCGAGCGCCGCCGGGGGCTGGCGTCGCGCTGGCTTGGGGTTGCGATCCCGCTGCTCCACAGCGTGGTGTTTCTGGCGCCCATCGTCATCATCCTGATGGTGCCGGGCGCGGTGGCCAACCACCGGCTGTTCGCAGTATTCGCGTTCCAGACGATCATCTACGTGGTTGGGACCGCATTCATCGTGGTGGTCATGGCCAAGGAGCGGGTGGCGCAGGTCCACAAGACCGCCGCCATGACCGATCCGCTGACCGGCCTGTTCAACCGCCGCGCTTTCTTCGACGCGGCCGATCGCTTGATCGAACGGCAGGCGCGGACATCGCAGTCCGTCAGCATTCTATTGTTTGATCTCGACAGGTTCAAATTGATCAACGACCGCTTCGGTCACGCCATTGGCGACGAGGCGCTGAAGACGTTCGCCGACACGGCATCGAGCAACATGCGTGCAACCGATGTGATCGGCCGTTTGGGCGGTGAGGAGTTCGCAGCGATCCTTCCGGCGAGCGCGACGGAAGCAGGCGCGGTTGCCGAGCGCCTGCGCGAAGCCTTCCAGCAGACCGGTGCGGCGATTGCCGGGCATGAGGTCGGCGCGACGGTGAGTGCCGGCGTGGCGAGCGCGCTCGCGCCGGTCGACGTCTCAACCCTGCTGGCGCGCGCCGATGTTGCGCTCTATCGCGCGAAGAATGCCGGGCGGAATCGTGTCGAATTGAGCGACGCAGAGGGCGCTCCGGTTGTCGCGCCCGCGTCCGCTGCCGCGACAGCGACGCCTGCTGCGGTGCTTGCCGGAGCGGTTGCCTCGTTGGGCGTGTCGTACCCCCCGAGCGCCGCGTCGAATCCCGATCCCGTCGCCTGACGCTATTGACGGGATGCCGCCGATCCGCGATCCGTGGGTCGATGAACCAAGATTATCAGGGCAAGGTTGCGCTGGTGACCGGCGCGAGCCGGGGGATCGGCAAGGCCATCGCGTTGGAGCTTGCGGCGGCCGGTCACGATCTCGTGCTTGCGGCGCGCGACCGCGATGCGCTCGAGGTGACAGCGGATGCGGTCCGCGCGCTGGGGCGTGAAGCCGACATCCACGCAGCCGACTTGAGCGTTGCCGAGGAGCCGATCCGGCTGATCGAAGCGGTCAAGGCGCGCCGGGGCCGGCTGGATGTCCTCGTGAACAACGCGGGCGCTGCAGGCCGCGGCGACTTCTTCAAGCTGACCGATGACCAATGGGACGCGGGCTTCGGCCTCAAGTTTTTCGCGCATGTTCGTTTGTGCCGTGCCGCCTGGCCGCTGCTCAAGGACAGCGGAGGGTCGGTCGTCGCCATCGCCGGCATCGGCGCGCGCGCTCCCGTCGCCGATTACATGATCGGCGCTTCGGTGATCGGCGCGCAGCTTGCGTTCATGAAGGCGCTGGCCGACATCGGCAAACGTGACGGGGTGCAGGTCAACACCGTCAATCCGGGTTCGGTCGATACCGACCGCTTTCGCCATCGCCTCGCGATCGTGATGCAGCGGACCGGGCTCGACGAGGCTGCCGCCATCGAGCACCACCGCCGCGAGCTCGATATCACGCGCTTTGGCAAGCCGCAGGACATTGCCGGGTTGGTGGCGTTTATCGTGTCGCCGCGCGGGCGCTGGCTGCATGGTGCCGCCGTCGATATGGATGGCGGGCAGGTCGATCCGTTGCGGATGTCGCGATACGACTGAAGCGCCTTGGCTGGCTGAAGCCGCTCCCGGGCTTTTGAGGTTTGAGGTTTCAAATGCCGCCAAGTCGAGGCGCGGGGCGTGGTCTGGCGAGGTGTGAAAAGTAAACTGGAAAAAATTCGATCTTCGCGTAACCTCTGCCCTGCCTCTACAACATCACGTTTCGTTGGATAACGGAGTACCTATGGATCAGATTGCCGCCCTCAAGCATCTTCGCGCCGTGATCAAGGCTGCGAAAGACTCCGACGATGTGGAGGTTTTGCGACGCACGCTTCAAGAAATACTCGTGCTTGTGGAGAAGGCGCTCGGCCGAAAAGGTTAAGCGCTTTCCTGTTTGAAAGCGGATGACGATTGGAGGGCGGTTCAAAGCGAAAGGACAAGCGCAATGGCAGTTGCCAAGAACACGATATGTATCTGGTACGATAAGGATGCCGAGGCCGCCGCTCGCTTTTATGCCGAGACGTTTCCTGACAGCTCAGTGGGTGCCGTTCACCGTGCTCCCAGCGACTACCCCTCCGGCAAGGCCGGCGACGTGCTGACGGTTGAATTCACGGTCGCCGGCATCCCGTGTATTGGCCTCAACGGTGGGCCTGTGTTCAAACACAACGAAGCCTTCTCCTTCCAGATCGCTACCGACGATCAGCAAGAAACCGACCGCTACTGGAACGCCATCGTCGGCAATGGCGGTCAGGAGAGCGCGTGCGGCTGGTGCAAGGACAAGTGGGGCATCTCGTGGCAAATCACGCCGCGTGTGCTCACCGCGGCAATGGCGGCCGGCGGCGATGAGGCAAGGCGCGCGTTTGAAGCGATGATGACCATGAAGAAGATAGACGTCGCTGCGATCGAGGCCGCGCGGCGCGGCTAAAGCTGCTGTCGATACGGAGCGGACCCAAACGAAACCCGCGTCCTCGATCACGACACGCCAGGTGTCGTGATGTTCTCGAGGCAGTTCCTGTCCCCGAAAGCAATTTCGCCTTCCTCAGGTCGCCCCGAGTAACCACCCGGAGCGCCTGAGAAAGGCGAGAACACCAGTAACTTTGGCGCTTCAGTTACGCGCTATAGTACATGTCGAATTCGACCGGATGCGGGGTGTGCTCGAAGCGGATCACCTCGGTCATCTTCAGTTCGATGTAGCTGTCGATGAAGTCGTCATCGAACACGCCGCCCGCTTTCAGGAAGTCGCGATCCTTGTCGAGGCTCGCGAGCGCCTCGCGCAGGCTGCCGCACACGGTCGGGATCTTCTTCAACTCCTTCGGCGGCAAGTCATAGAGATCCTTGTCCATCGCATCGCCGGGGTGGAGCTTGTTCTTGATGCCGTCGAGGCCCGCCATCAGCATGGACGCGAAAGCGAGATACGGGTTGGCGAGCGGGTCGGGGAAGCGAATTTCGATCCGCTTGGCCTTCGGGTTGGTGGTGTAGGGGATACGGCACGACGCGGAGCGGTTGCGCGCCGAATAGGCGAGCAGCACCGGCGCCTCGAAGCCCGGCACCAGCCGCTTGTAGGAGTTGGTCGTCGGATTGGTGAAGGCATTGATCGCCTTGGCGTGCTTGATGATGCCGGCGATGTAGGAGAGGCACGTCTCCGACAGGTCGGCGTACTTGTTGCCGGCGAAGGTCGGCTTGCCGCCCTTCCAGATCGACTGGTGAACGTGCATGCCCGAGCCGTTATCGCCGTAGATGGGCTTGGGCATGAAGGTCGCGGTCTTGCCGTAGATGTTGGCGACCTGGTGGATGCAGTACTTATAAATCTGCGTCCGGTCGGCCATCACGGTCATTTCGGCAAATTTCAGGCCAAGTTCGTGCTGGGCCGAAGCAACCTCGTGGTGATGCTTTTCGACGACGCAGCCCATGCGCGCCATCGCGGCCAGCATCTCCGAGCGCATGTCCTGCACCGAGTCCTGCGGCGGCACGGGGAAGTAGCCCTTCTTCATGCCGATGCGGTGGCCGAGATTGCCGCCCTCATAAGCCGTGTCGGAGTTGCTCGGAAACTCGATCGAGTCGAGCCGGAATCCGGTGTTGTAAGGATCGGCCTTGTACTTCACGTCGTCGAACACGAAGAACTCAGGCTCGGGTCCGAAGAACACTGTGTCGCCGACGCCCATCGAGCGCACCATGCCTTCAGCGCGCTTGGCGATGCCGCGCGGGTCGCGATTGTAGGGCTCGCCGGTGGTCGGCTCGAGCACGTCGCAGATCAATACGAGTGTCGTCTCGGCAAAGAACGGATCGATGGTGGCCGACGCCGGGTCCGGCATCAGGCACATGTCGGACTCGTTGATGGCTTTCCAGCCGGCAATCGAGGAGCCATCGAACATCTGCCCTTCGGCGAACGTGTCCTCGTCGATGATGCTGACGTCGAAGGTGACGTGCTGCCACTTTCCGCGCGGGTCCGTGAATCGGAGATCGACGTATTTCACGTCGTTGTCTTTGATCATTTTCATGACATTCTTGGCAGTCGTCATGGAAGTCTGTTCCTGTTGTGACGGGATATGAATGGAAACGGAGGGACCGGCGCGTCAGATGGCGTCCAACCCGGACTCTCCCGTTCTGATCCGGATTGCTTCTTCGATGTTGGAGACGAAAATCTTGCCGTCGCCGATCCGCCCGGTCTGTGCCGCACGACGGATCGCTTCGACGGCTTTCTCGACCATCTCCTCACCCAGGACAATCTCGATTTTCACCTTGGGCAGAAAATCGACGACGTATTCGGCGCCTCGGTAAAGTTCGGTGTGCCCCTTCTGGCGGCCGAACCCCTTGGCTTCCGTAACGGTAATGCCCTGAAGCCCGACCTCTTGGAGGGCCTCCTTCACCTCGTCGAGTTTGAAGGGTTTGATGATGGCCTCGATCTTCTTCATCGCTTCTTCTCCAGGCTGCCCGGAGACGTGCTCCAGGTTCGCCGCATCTTCGTTAGCAGGGTCCATGCCAAGCGCGAGGTGGCGCGCGAACCGGCCCGACGGGCGGCATTTGCGAGGGATTAGCTGAATTTTGCGGCGGCCGGCAGGCGGTTTCGGCACCACGATGCATAGAAATTAGGCTGGCTGCCAAAAAAATAGCCACGGCGGCGTGCGTTGTCGGGGCAGGGCGCCCACATTACTGTTTCCGGCTATGAGCCTTTCCGCCGCTATCGAACTGCTGACCACGAAGGAAATGGCGGAGGCCGACCGCCTTGCGATTGCGGGCGGCGTCACCGGTATTCGGCTGATGGAGAGCGCCGGCCGGGCCGTGGCCGATGCGGTGACGCGGCGTTGCGGGCGGTCCGCGCCTGCGATTTGTGTGGTGGCGGGGCCGGGCAACAACGGCGGCGATGGCTTCGTATGCGCCCGGTTGTTGGCCGAGCGCGGCTACGCGGTCCGGCTGTTGCTGCTTGGGGATCGGAGCCGCTTGAAGGGCGACGCCGCCACGGTCGCCGAACGGTGGCGGGGGCCGGTCGAAGCAGCCACGCCGGAGGCGTTGGCCGATGCGCAGCTCATTATCGATGCCGTATTCGGTGCCGGCCTGGATCGCCCTGTTGAAGGCGTCGCGCGGACTCTGATCGAAGCGATGAATGCGACGGGCGTGCCGGTGATCGCGGTCGATCTGCCCAGCGGCATCAACGGCGATAGCGGCGCGGTGATGGGTGCGGCCGTCAGGGCCGCCGAAACCGTGACCTTCTTCCGCCGCAAGCCCGGCCACCTGCTGCTGCCCGGACGGCTGCACTGCGGGCCGGTTCATGTGGCCGATATCGGCATTCCTGTCAGCGTCCTGGATGCCGTGCGTCCCCGCATGGTCGCCAATGCGCCGGCGCTCTGGGCGAAATCTTTTCCCGTGCCCCGACCTGGCGGCCACAAGTATCTTCGCGGCCATGCCGCGGTCGTCTCGGGCGGTTTGGCGCATACCGGCGCGGCGCGGCTTGCGGCGCGGGGCGCGCTGCGGGCGGGGGCAGGGCTGGTGACGATCGCAAGCCCGCCCGAGGCGCTCATGGTCAATGCCGCGGCCAATCTGGCCATCATGGTGCGCCCCGTCGACGGCGCGCGGGCGCTGGGCGATTGGCTGGCCGACCCGAGGATCAATGTGGTGGTCCTTGGCCCCGGCGGTGGAGTCGGCGCGGCGATGCGCGAGATGGTGCTGGCGGCGCTGACGGGCGAGCGCGCGGTGGTTCTGGACGCCGATGCGCTGACGAGCTTTGCCGATGCGCCGGGCACCCTATTTGCCGCGATCAAAGCCCGAAAGTGTGCCGCGACTGTCTTAACACCGCATGAAGGGGAATTTGATCGTCTCTTTAAGAATATCAAACAAGATATTGTTTTTTCGTCGAAATATATGCAAGCGTGTTCCGCGGCTGAGGTTTCTGGCGCCACCGTCCTTCTCAAGGGCGCGGACACCGTCGTGGTCGCTCCGGATGGGCGGGGGTCGATTGCCGAGAACGCGCCGCCCTGGCTGGCGACGGCGGGCTCGGGCGACGTTCTGGCTGGATTTGTGGCCGGTGCGCTGGCGCAGGGGATGCCGGCGTTCGAGGCGGCGAGCGCCGCCGTCTGGCTGCACGGTGAGGCCGGGCGCGAAGCGGGGCCGGGCTTGATCGCCGAGGACCTGCCCGAGGCGCTGCGCGGGGTTTATCGCAAACTCTACGCAGATCTCGGCGTTGGCCCGTAGCGCGGCCGTTTGCAGGGCGGGACACGACGCCTATTTTTGTGGTGCCGGGCTGCAACACCATGATATAAGCCGCGCCGCCCGGCCGATCGCGGTGCTGCGCATACCTTCGGGCGGGCGTGGCGGAATTGGTAGACGCGCGGGATTTAGGTTCCCGTGACGCAAGTCGTGGGGGTTCAAGTCCCTCCGCCCGCACCATGCTGGGCAACACCGCCGGCTTGAATCTGGCTACCGTCAGCGGGCAAACCTGGGACGCCGTGCAAACGGCAGGAAAGAAGATTGTGGCGATGCAAGTAACCGAAACCGTCAGCGACGGCCTCAAGCGCGAATTCAAGGTTGTGGTCCCCGCGACCGATCTGGCGAGCAAGGTCGACGAGCGTCTCGACCAGCTCAAGACCCAGGTCCGCATCAACGGCTTCCGTCCCGGCAAGGTGCCGGTGACTCATCTGAAGCGGCTGTACGGCCGCGCGGTGATGGCGGAGACGATCGAGGCCGCCGTGCGCGACGCCAACGCCCAGATCATCACCGAGCGCGGCTTCAAGCTCGTGCGCGATCCAAAGGTAACGCTGCCGGAGGAAAAGGAAGCGGTTGAGCAGGTGATCGAGGGCAAGAGCGATCTGGCCTACACCGTGGCGATCGAAATCCTGCCGCCGATCGAGCTTGCCGATTTCAAGGGCATCCAGCTGGAGCGCCTGAACGCCGAAGTGACCGATGCCGAGGTCGATGAGGCGGTGACGCGCATTGCCGAGCAAAGCCGTCCGTTCGCGGCGCGGCCCGAAGGCGGGAAGGCCGAAAACGGCGACCGCGTGGTGATCGATTTCACCGGCAAGATGGAAGGCGTCCCGTTCGAGGGCGGCACCGGCGGCGACGTGGCGCTGCTCCTGGGCTCGGGCACTTTCATTCCCGGTTTCGAGGATCAGTTGGTCGGCGTTGCGGCCGGCGACAAGCGCACCGTCAACGTGACATTCCCGCAGGCCTATCCGGCCGCACACCTGGCCGGCAAGAACGCGGAGTTCGACGTCACGGTGAAAGCGGTCGAAACGCCGCAGCCGGTCAACGTCGATGAGGAATTTGCCAAGTCGCTCGGCGTCGAGTCGCTCGCCAAGCTTCACGAGATGGTCAAGGAGCGGCTGACCCGCGAGCACGCGGCGATGTCGCGTCAGCGCGTGAAGCGCAAGCTTCTCGATGAGCTGGATACGCGTCACAAGTTCGAGCCGCCGCCGAGCTTGGTCGAGGACGAATTCAACAACGTCTGGAAAACCGTTCTCGACGATTTGCAGTCGCGCAAGCGCAGCTTCGAGGACGAGGGCACGACCGAGGAGAAGGCCAAGGCAGAATATCGCGGCATCGCCGAGCGTCGGGTGCGGCTTGGCCTCGTCATTGCCGAGATCGGCGAGCGCAACAACATCAAGGTCAGCGACGAGGAACTCAGCCGCGCGGTGATGGAGCGCGCCCGTCAGGTTCCGGGCCGCGAGCAGGAGGTGTGGAACTTCTACCGCAACAGCCCGGACGCTCTGGCAAGCCTGCGTGCGCCGATCTTCGAGGATAAGGTGATCGACTTCATCCTCGAGCTGGCCTCGATTACCGAGAAGTCGGTGACGCGCGAGGAGCTCTACAAGGACGACGAGGCCTGACCGAGCAGGCGGCAGAATAGCTTCCTGCCGCGTTGCCAACCCGGCCAACGGGGTGTGCGACCGCACACCCTTTCGGCGGCACCTTTGGGCTGGGTCGGGCTAGTTCTGACGGATACTCGTCCTTGCGATAAGAGGGGCCTGTCGTTTCGCGGTGCGGGCTTATGCCCTTGTGCCCCGCCGGGATCGGCCTATCTGACGAACCTGTTCGTCATTCGCTTCTGCGTTCGGCGGCATGGGCCGCCACCTTTGTCTCGTTTGGGTCCGCTTCGTCCGAGCGTGCGGGCCTTCGTGCAGGGCCTCATCGAACCTATATAGTCTCGGAAGCGGGCGCGATTCGTGAGCGCCCCCGAACGATGCGCCTTGAGCGGCGCTCGCCATAAGAGGGCGCTCTATGCGGCGCCAAGCGTGGCGCCAAGTGTGAGGAGGGGAGTTTGAAAGATCCCGTCGCGACTTACATGAACCTGGTCCCCATGGTGGTCGAACAGACCAACCGAGGCGAGCGGGCCTACGACATCTTCTCGCGGCTCCTGAAGGAGCGCATCATCTTCATCACCGGCCCGATCGAGGACGGCATGGCGACTCTCGTCGTCGCGCAGATGCTGTTCCTGGAAGCGGAAAATCCCAAGAAGGAAATTTCGATGTACATCAACTCGCCCGGCGGGTTGGTGACGGCCGGCATGGCGATTTACGACACGATGCAGTTTATCCGGCCGCCGGTTTCCACGCTGTGTTGTGGCCAGGCTGCCTCGATGGGTTCGCTGCTGCTGGCAGCCGGGGCGAAGGATATGCGGTTCGCGCTTCCCAATGCCCGCGTTATGGTCCATCAGCCGTCGGGCGGGTTCCAGGGCCAGGCGACCGATATCATGCTGCACGCGCAGGAAATTCTGAACCTGAAGAAGCGGCTGAACGAAATTTACGTCAAGCACACCGGCCAGCCGATCAAGAAGATCGAGGACGCTTTGGAGCGCGATTACTTCCTGACGGCCGAGGCGGCAAAGGAATTTGGTCTGATCGATAAAGTCATCGAGAACCGACCGGAGGACCCGAGCACCAAGGCATGACAGGCCGAAAGCGGCACGGGCGGGCGCTCGTGACCCGATGACGCAGTTCGCGAATACCACCGCGGCGGGCTGCGTTATCGTTAATGAAATCTTGATTAATCCTCCGGTAGCGTGCTTCGCTACTATTTCGGGGGATGGAGATTGTGAAATGTGTGACTGCCGCGCTACGGTTTCTTAGCGTGGAGGCTGCTAAAAAGAGAACGGCTCCGCGGCGCGGCGCGGGGTCACGGAGATCGGAATGAGCAAAGTCGGCGGCAGCGATTCAAAGAACACTCTTTACTGCTCGTTTTGCGGCAAGAGCCAGCACGAGGTGCGCAAGCTCATCGCCGGTCCGACCGTCTTCATCTGTGACGAATGCGTCGAACTGTGCATGGACATCATCCGCGAGGAAAACAAATCCTCGCTGGTGAAGTCGCGCGACGGGATTCCGACGCCGAAGGAAATCCGCAAGGTTCTCGACGATTATGTGATCGGCCAGGACCACGCGAAGAAGGTCTTGGCGGTCGCGGTTCACAATCACTACAAGCGGCTGAACCATCAGACCAAGCACAACGATGTCGAGCTTGCGAAGTCCAACATCCTGCTGATCGGGCCGACCGGCTCGGGCAAGACGCTCTTGGCGCAGACGCTGGCGCGCATTCTCGATGTGCCGTTCACGATGGCGGATGCGACGACGCTGACCGAGGCCGGCTATGTCGGCGAGGATGTCGAGAACATCATCCTCAAGCTGTTGCAGGCCGCCGACTACAATGTCGAGCGCGCGCAGCGCGGTATCGTCTATATCGACGAGATCGACAAGATTTCTCGCAAGTCCGACAACCCCTCGATCACCCGCGATGTATCGGGCGAGGGCGTGCAGCAGGCGCTGCTCAAGATCATGGAAGGCACCGTCGCTTCGGTGCCGCCGCAGGGCGGGCGCAAGCATCCGCAGCAGGAATTCCTGCAGGTCGATACGACGAACATCTTGTTCGTTTGCGGCGGCGCGTTCGCCGGGCTTGAAAAGATCATTTCGGCGCGCGGCAAGTCCACCTCGATCGGCTTCGGCGCCAAGGTTGTCGCGCCGGAGGATCGTCGCACCGGCGAAATCTTCCGCGAAGTGGAGCCGGAAGACCTGCTCAAATACGGCTTGATCCCTGAGTTCGTCGGTCGCCTGCCGGTGGTCGCGACCCTGGAGGACCTGGACGAGACGTCGCTAAAGAAAATCCTGACCGAGCCGAAGAATGCGCTGGTCAAGCAATACCAGCGGTTGTTCGAGATGGAGTCGATTGATCTGACGCTGGCCGAGGAGGCGCTCGGCGCCATCGCCCGCAAGGCGATCGATCGCAAGACCGGCGCGCGCGGGCTGCGCTCGATCATGGAGAGCATCCTGCTCGACACCATGTTCGATCTGCCGAGCCTGGAGGGCGTCGAGGAGGTCGTGATCTCCCGCGAAGTGGTGGAGGGCACGGCCCGGCCGCTCTACATTTACGCCGACCGTGCGGGCGATGCCGGCGCAACGGCCTCCTAGCAAGGTGCCGCGTTACCGATCGGCCCGGCGCGAGGGTGCGCCGTTGGCTGCCCACACGGGGTGGGAGTCGGCATTTGGTTGAATCTACAGGCTTACTTGACACTTTGCCCCGCTGTATCCACCTAATGCGGGCGAAGACGCACCGTTTTGGTGCAGATTCGCAATGCTCGATCCGGACAGGGTCCCGTCCGTTCTTGATGTCGCTTTGCGGGGGCGACTCTCCAAGCACCTGTCCGGCCCTTAGCACTCCATCGCGGCTGCGCATTCGCGGGCCATGACGGAGGGGCGCAACAACAGGAAAGCCTGCCATGACACTCCCCAAGCCACGTCCTCCGCTCAATCCTGGCGAAACCCGGGCCTACCCGGTGCTGCCGCTGCGCGACATCGTGGTTTTTCCGCACATGATCGTGCCGCTGTTCGTCGGCCGCGAGAAATCCATCAAGGCGCTCGAAGAGGTGATGCGCTCGGATACGTTCATTCTGCTCGCTACGCAGAAGAACGCCTCCGATGACGATCCCGCAACCGACGCGATTTACGAGATCGGCACGCTCGCTAGCGTGTTGCAGCTTCTGAAGCTGCCGGACGGCACCGTGAAGGTGCTGGTCGAAGGCGCGCAGCGCGGCAAGGTTCTCAAATACACCGATCGCAGCGACTACTACGAGGCGAGCGCCGTCGTCCTGGACGACGTGCTGGGCGAGCGCGTCGAGGTCGAGGCGTTGGCGCGCTCGGTCGTGACCGAGTTTGAGAACTATGTGAAGCTCAACAAGAAGGTGTCGCCGGAAGTCGTTGGCGTGGTTCAGCAAATCGAGGACTACGCTAAGCTTGCGGACACCGTTGCTTCGCATCTCGCGGTCAAGATTCCCGACAAGCAGGGCATCCTTGAGACGCCGTCCGTCGCGGAACGGCTGGAGAAGGTGCTCGGCCTGATGGAAAGCGAAATCTCGGTCTTGCAGGTCGAGAAGCGCATCCGCACGCGCGTCAAGCGCCAGATGGAGAAGACGCAGCGCGAGTACTACCTCAACGAGCAGATGAAGGCGATCCAGAAGGAGCTGGGCGACGAGGAAGGCAAGGACGAGCTTGCCGAGCTCGAAGACAAGATCAAGAAAACCAAGCTCTCCAAGGAAGCGCGCGAGAAGGCCACGCACGAGCTTAAGAAGCTGCGGCAGATGTCTCCGATGTCGGCCGAAGCCACGGTCGTGCGCAACTATCTCGACTGGTTGCTGTCGATCCCCTGGAACAAGAAGAGCAAGGTCAAGAAGGACCTCAAGCTCGCCCAGGAGGTGCTCGACGCCGACCACTTCGGCCTGGAGAAGGTCAAGGAGCGCATCGTCGAATATCTCGCCGTGCAGCAGCGGGCCAACAAGCTGACCGGGCCGATCCTGTGCCTGGTCGGACCGCCCGGCGTCGGCAAGACGTCGCTCGGCAAGTCGATCGCGAAAGCGACCGGCCGCGAGTTCGTGCGCGTGTCGCTCGGCGGCGTGCGCGACGAGGCCGAGATCCGGGGTCACCGGCGGACCTACATCGGCTCGATGCCCGGCAAGATCATCCAGTCGATGCGCAAAGCCAAGTCGTCGAACCCGCTGTTCCTGCTCGACGAGGTGGACAAGATGGGCGCCGATTTCCGCGGCGACCCGTCGTCGGCCCTGCTCGAGGTGCTCGACCCCGAGCAGAACCACACGTTCAACGATCACTACCTGGAGGTCGATTACGATCTGTCCAACGTGATGTTCATCACCACGGCGAACACACTCAATATCCCCGCGCCGCTGATGGACCGCATGGAGATCATCCGGCTTGCCGGTTACACCGAGGAAGAAAAGGTCGAGATCGCGCGACGGCACCTGATCCCGAACGCAATCAGCAAGCACGGCCTCAATTCCAAGGAATGGTCGATCAACGACGAGGCGCTGCTCACCCTGATCCGCCGCTACACGCGGGAGGCGGGTGTCCGTAACCTCGAGCGCGAGCTCTCGACACTGGTCCGCAAGGCCGTGAAGGAGCTGACGATCGAGAAGTCGAAGTCGGTGACGATCGACGCCAAGAAGCTCGGCGATTATCTCGGCGTGCCGAAATATCGGCACGGCGAGGTCGAGGCCGAGGACATGGTCGGCGTCGTCACCGGGTTGGCCTGGACCGATGTGGGCGGCGAGTTGCTCACCATCGAGGGCGTCATGATGCCCGGCAAGGGCAGGATGACGGTCACCGGCAACCTGCGTGACGTGATGAAAGAGTCGATCTCGGCGGCGGCGTCTTACGTCCGCTCGCGGGCGGTCGCCTTCGGCATCGAGCCGCCGATGTTCGACAAGCGCGACATCCACGTCCACGTCCCCGAGGGCGCAACCCCGAAGGACGGGCCGTCGGCCGGCGTCGCGATGGTCACGGCGATCGTTTCGACCATGACCGGCATTCCGGTTCGCCGGGATGTGGCCATGACCGGCGAGATCACGCTGCGCGGCCGCGTGTTGCCGATCGGCGGCTTGAAGGAGAAGCTGCTGGCGGCGTTGCGTGGAGGCATCAAGACCGTGCTGATCCCGGAGGAGAACGCCAAGGACCTGGTTGAGATCTCCGACACGGTGAAGAGCGGTCTGGAGATCATCCCGGTGTCGCGCATGGACGAGGTTCTCAAGCACGCCCTGGTTCGCGTGCCGGATCCGATCCAGTGGGACGAGGCCACCAAGCCCGTGGCTCCGGCGGTCGAATCGGTGGTGGATGAGGACGGATCGGGCCTCACCGCCCACTGAGAGGCGATCGGATCGAAATCGAGGAATGCGACGGCGGCGCTTCGGCGCCGCCGTTTTCATGTGGCGCGACCGACGATGCGCCGGGCGTCGCACGCGGACATGAGTCGGCTCGAAAACCGTGTTGCCCCTCTTTCTTCGTGGGGTAAAAGGCCCTCTATCCCCGCTCAATTCGGTGCCTGTCAGCGTCGCCCGCCGTTCGCGCGGAGTGCAGGCAACATATGCATTTGCACGTCGCCGGACATCGCGATTCCGGAACCGGCCTGCGTTCCGGCCAAAACGAATCATTGCTTTTGAGGGGCTTCAAGCAAAGTCTCCACGCCATAACGGCAGGTGCGCCGTTGATTCGATGCAGGGAAAGGATCGGTCCGATGACCAAGAACGAGCTCATCGCTGCAGTGGCCGACAAGGCGCAAATGACAAAAACCGCGGCGGCGACGGCCGTCGATGCGACCTTCGATGCCATCACCGCGGCTCTGAAAAAGGGCGGCGAGGTCAAGATCATGGGATTTGGTAATTTTCGCGTCGTGAAGCGGGCGGCCCGCGAGGGGCGCGATCCGCGCACCGGCGCGCCGGTCAAGATTCGCGCCGCCCGCCGCCCGCGCTTCTCGGCGGGCAAGGGCCTCAAGGAGGCCGTCAACCGATAGCTGTTGTTGCTGTTCCTTGGGTTCGGACAACCCCCGCGGGCTACGCCGTCCGCGGGGGCTTTTTTGCGCCCTGGAGAGGCCTGTAATGGTGTCTTGCAGCGGTATCGCAGCGGGGCGATAAGGGGGCGAGGGCGGTTAGCTCAGTTGGTAGAGCGTCTCGCTTACACCGAGAAGGTCGGCGGTTCGAGACCGTCACCGCCCACCACTCTGCACCGGCGGACGGTGCACGATGCTTCCCGCGCTACGGCTTTGCGGCGCGCCCGGAGCAATAAGGCGGAGCACGAGGGGCAACTGTCGCGGTGCGGATCGGCTCGCAGGCCCCATCGTTCTTGCGCCGATGATGTTCGCGCTGCCCCTTCGGTTCTGGCTTGGGGACAATGCCGGCGCCGGCGGTCGAACCGGCATCGGCAGGGGGACGGATTTTTCGCCATTCTTGACTTGCGCGCGTGCGGGCCTTAAGTCCCTCGCACCACGCCCGCGGGGGCGTAGCTCAGCTGGTTAGAGCGCTGCCCTGTCACGGCAGAGGCCGAGGGTTCGAGTCCCTTCGCTCCCGCCATTTCCTTCGGTTTGAATCGATTTTCGATCAGGCCGAGCCTGGTTCAGCACAAATCCAGACCCACTCGAAGCCGTGCACGGCTTGCAATGGCGCAGTTCCAGCGCCACGATGCCGCCGACTTCGGGCGGCCTTTTGGCGATATTCACAGACAACGAAACGTTGCGGGGAGCAGATATGAAACTTGCGTTTTTCGACGACTTCAAGCTGGGCGTGGTGAGCGGCGATACGGTCGTCGATGTGTCCGACGTGGTGAAGGATATTCCGCGTCTAGGCCCGCAGGACGTGATCCGCGGCGTCATCGAGAATTTCGGTCAGTACAAAGGCAAGCTCGCCGATGCCGCCGCCAAGGGCAAAGCCGTGCCGGTGTCTCAGGTGAAGTTTCGCCCGCCGCTGCCCAAGCCCGAAAACATCATCTGCATGGCGGTGAACTATATGGAGGACGGCACCTTGCCGGAGCCCGCACCGATCAACGCCTTCATGAAATCGCCGAGCTCCATCATCGGCGACGGCGACACGATGGTGCTCCCCGACATACCGGCCACGATCTTCGAAGGCGAGGCGGAGTTTGCCGTCGTCATCGGCAAGAAGGCGTCGCACGTCAAAGCCGCCGACGCGATGGATTACGTGTTCGGCTATACCAACTTCATCGACGGGTCGGCGCGCGGCGTGGTGCCCCCGACCAACGTGTTCTATCAGATGAAGTCGCGCGACACGTTCGCGCCGATCGGCCCTTACATCGTCACCGCCGACGAGATCAAGGATCCGCACAAGCTTGCGATCCAACTCACCAACAACGGCGTGGTGATGCAGAAATTCAACTCAGACGACATGGCGCACAAAATCCCGCGCTGCATCGAATGGGTGACGGCGATCCACACGCTGCTGCCGGGCGATATCCTTGCCACCGGCACCAACCATCGCGGGCTCAACCCGTTCATGGACGGCGACAAGATCGAGCTGACGACCGAAGGGCTTGGCACGCTTCACATCACCATCAAGGACGATCTCAAGCGTACCTGGGCGCGCATCACCCGCCTCAAGCACAAGGAAAGCGGAGCCGAGGGCGTGCACACCAAACAGACCGGCGGCAAATACGCCAAATAACTCTATTGTTTTTGCTGCTTTGGAGGTTGCCTCCACGTCGTGCCCGGCCCTGTGCCGGGCATTCACGTTTCGGCTTCAAAGAGAGACAGGAAGCCGGTCCAACCCAGTCGCGACGGCAGCGTTTGACGCGCGACCGGAGTTTCAATGGTTCGCGCCGAGCCCGAGCATCTGCCGCGCCTCGGCAGGCGTCGCAATCTCGTCGCCCAGAATCCGGATGATCTTGCCGGCCTTCTCGACCAGCGCGGCGTTGCTCGGCGCGAGCTTGCCTTTCTCCAGATAGATGTTGTCTTCCAATCCGACGCGCGGATGGCCGCCGAGCAGCACGGCCTGCGCCACCATCGGAAACTGCCAAAGCGAAATGCCGAAAGCGAACCAGGTGCAGCCCGGCGGCAGCAGGTTGCGCATGTAAGTCATGGCCTCGGGCGTCGCCGGTTGGCCCCACGAGATGCCAAGACAAATCTGGAACAGGCCGGGCCCTTTCACCAAGCCGTCGGCGAGGAATTTCTTGGCCAGCAGCAGGTGGCCTGTCTCGAACACCTCAAGCTCGGGCGTGACGCCCGCCTCCTTGATCGCGAGAGCCATCGCCTTCAGGTGCGTGGGCGTGTTGATGAACACCCGGTCGCCCATGTTGAGGCTGCCCATGTCGAGACTGCAAATCTCCGGTCGCAACTCCAGGACATGCCGCACGCGCTCGGCGGGACCGCGCAGCGTGGAATCCGCGCTCGGTTTCGATGGGTCTTTCTCGTCGTGGAAGAACCGCGCGCCCGGTCCCGTGGTCAGGTTGATGATGACGTCGCTGTCCTTCTCGCGGATGCGCTCGACCGTTTCGCGATAAAGCGCCTTGTCCATGCTGGGCCTGGTCGTTCTGGGATCGCGCACGTGGATATGCACGATGGCAGCGCCGGCCTTGGCGGCCTCGAGGCACGACCGGGCGATCTGCTCGGGCGTCACCGGCACGGCGGGATTCTTTGCCGGCGTGTCGGCCGAGCCGGTGACTGCACAGGAAATCATGACTTTCCGCGCCATTGACCGCTCCTTCCGCAACCGTCAACCAAGCGGCGGGGAAGTGTTTGCAGTTCCCGCCGGGACCGACATGATAGGGTTTTTCGTGGCAGGCGTGGCGTTAACGATATGAAGGTCATCATCGTCGGCGGCGGGGTTGGCGGGCTCACCACGGCTCTGATGCTGCACGCGCGTGGCATCGATTGCGAGGTCTTCGAGCAAGCCGATGGCGTTCGTGAGCTGGGCGTCGGCATCAACACGCTGCCGCACGCGATCAAGGAACTTCAGCAGCTCGGCTTGATGGAGCGGCTCGACGCGGTGGCAATCCGCACCTTCGAGCTGATCTACACCAACCGCTTCGGCCAGGAGGTCTGGCGCGAGCCGCGCGGGCTTGATGCCGGCTACGACGTGCCGCAATTCTCCATTCACCGCGGCCGGCTGCAGGGCGTGGTCTATCAGGCGGTGCGCTCGCGGCTCGGGGAGGGCCGCATTCACATCGGCCATCGGCTCGGCGCGTTCAAGCAGGACGACGCCGGCGTGACCGCGTATTTCTTCGATCGCAACGGTACGCACCGCCATACCGCGCATGGCGATGTGTTGATCGGCGCGGACGGCATCCACTCCTGTGTGCGTCAGACGCTTTATCCGAACGAGGGTCCCGCGCGCTGGAACGGCTCGATGTTGTGGCGCGGCGCCTGCGACTGGCCGAAGTTCCTCACCGGACGCTCGATGGTGATCGCCGGCGGCATGGCGGCGAAGCTCGTGGTCTATCCGATCGGCGAGGGCGCGCGCGAAGACCGGCCGCTGACGAACTGGGCGGTGCTGGTCAAAGTGGGCGAGGGCGGCGTGCCGCCGGACAAGGAAGACTGGTCGCGGCTTGGCCGCTTCGAAGATCTGATGCCGCATGTGCAGCGCTTCAGCATTCCCTACGTCGACGCCAAGGCGCTGATCGAGGCGACGCCGGAGTTTTGGGAATATCCGATGTGCGACCGCGACCCGCTGCCGCGCTGGAGCCACGGTCGTGTGACGCTGCTGGGCGATGCCGCGCACCCGATGTATCCGGTCGGCTCCAACGGCGCTTCGCAGGCGATCCTCGATGCGCGCTGCCTGGCCGATCGCTTGGTGAGCGCCGAGCACGCCGTCCATGCGCTGTGGCAGTACGAGCAGGAGCGGCTGCCGCCCACGGCTCAGATCGTCAGGATGAACCGCGGAGGCGGGCCCGAGGGCGTCATCGACGCCGTCGAGCAGCGCGCGCCGGATGGTTTCAGCAACATCGACGAGGTGCTGTCGTTCGAGGAGCGAAAGGCCATCGTGCGCGGTTATGCCTCGACGGCAGGCTTCGCCCAGAGCCAGGTCAACAAGCCCGGCAAGGCGGCCTGACGCACGGCGCTTCGGCGTCGGCCGTCGCGACGGTCCATAGCGGAGGCTATATCGTACCTCCGCGCTTGCTCGGGACGCGCTTACTTGGGAATTGAAATATAATCTCCGATATCGACGCCATTCGATTGGAGAGCCGAACATGACCGTATCCTTCGCCCAAGCCCGTGCGGTCATGGCCGCTATCATTGTCGGCTTGATGGTGTCGTCTTGTGGCTACAACGATATTCCGACCGCCGAGGAGGCGGCCAAGGCCAAGTGGGCGGACGTCCAGAATAACTATCAACGCCGGGCCGATCTGATCCCCAATCTGGTCGCCACCGTGCAAGGCTATGCCAAGCAGGAGCGCGATGTCCTGACGGCCGTCATCGAGGCCCGCGCCAAGGCCACGCAGGTAAAGGTCGATGTCTCGCAGTTGACCGACCCCGAGAAGCTGAAGCAGTTCCAGGATGCGCAGAACCAGCTTACCGGCGCTCTGGGGCGCTTGATCGCGATCAGCGAGAACTACCCCGATCTCAAATCCAACCAAAACTTCCTCGCGCTGCAGTCGCAGCTTGAGGGAACCGAAAACCGGATTGCGGTGGCGCGCCGCGATTACATCGAAGCGGTCCGAGTCTATAACACGCAACTGAGGACGTTCCCCGGCATCCTGTGGGCTTCGACATTCTTCCGCGGCAACAAGCCGATGGCTGAATTTGCCGCCACCGACGGCGCGCAAGCGCCGCCCCAGGTGAAATTCTAGCCTGAGGGCAATCGGGGCTTGGCGATGAACGCGGTGCGCGTCTTGCCCAGCAGCGACCCGCGGCCGTGGCGTGCCGCGGCGGTTGTTGCCGCGTTTCTTTGGCTGGCCGGCGCGGCGTTGGCGCTGACGTTTCCGCCGCTGACCGGCCGGGTGGTCGATCAGGCCGGCATCATCGACCTGCAGACTCAAGCCGCTATCGAGACGAAGCTTGCCGACCTGGAAAGTAAATCCGGCATCCAGCTTGTCGTCGCCACGGTCAAAACCCTAGAGGGGCAGGACATCGAGCCTTATGCCAATTTGCTGTTTAGGGATTGGAAGCTCGGCGAGAAGACCAAGAACAACGGCGTTCTGCTGCTGGTTGCGCCGAACGAGCGGCGTGTGCGCATCGAGGTCGGTTACGGGCTCGAGGGGACGCTGACCGATGCCCTGTCGAAAATCATCATCACCAATGCCGTTACCCCGCGCTTCAAGGCCGGCGATTTCAGCGGCGGCGTCTCGCGTGGCGTCGACGACATCATCACGGTCCTGACCACCGATGCGTCGGAATGGCAGAAACGGCCGTCGTTGCGGCTGGATCACCAGGATGAAAGCGAGCCTGAGAATTGGGTGTTCCTTTTCGTCTTCGGCGGTCTTCTGTTCTTGCTCGTCGTGTCGCGCAGCTTCCGTGTGTTCTTCTTCAATGTGCTCCTTAACGTTCTTCTGAGCGCCGGCACGTCGCGGGGCGGTTATGTGGGCCGAGGCGGCGGCTATGGCGGCGGGTTCTCCTCCGGCGGAGGCTTTTCCGGCGGGGGCGGCTCCTCCGGTGGCGGCGGCGCGTCGGGGAGTTGGTGATGACGATTTCAGCCCAAGAGCGTGAGCGGATCGGACGTGCGATCCGCGCTGCCGAGGCCAAGACCTCGGGCGAGATCGTTTGCGTGTTGGCGGAGACGTCGTCCAGCGTCTCCATGCTGCCCGTTCTCCTGGCGACGCTCGCGGCATTGGTGTTGCCGTGGCTGCTGGTCGCGTTCACGCCGATGCCGGTTTATCGTATCCTGACGTTGCAGGTCGTTACATTCCTGATCCTTCTGATGGTCCTGTGCTGGCCGCCGGTGCGCGTCGCCTTGATGCCGCGCCGGGCCCGCCGCGCCGTGGCTCACCGCGTGGCAATGGAGCAATTTCGGGAGCGGGGGCTTGCGCGAAAAAAAGACAGAACGGGGATTTTAATCTTCGTCTCGCTCACCGAACGCTATGCCCGCATTGTGGCCGACGAAGGCATCTCGCGCTGCGTGCCCCAGGCGCGATGGCAGAGCGCGGTGGATACGCTGATCGCCCATGCGCGTGCGGATCGGGTTGCGGATGGTTTTGTCGCTGCGATCGAGATTTGCGGCGCAGAGCTGGCCGCTCACTTTCCGCGCACCGAGGAAAATCGCGACGAACTACCGGACCGGATCTACGTGATCTGAGTTGCAAGCCCGGCCGCGATTGACCGCTCTGTCTTGGGGGCCTGGGCTGCCACCCGCGTCATAGCTCGGTGTATTGGACCACAGTCCAATCGCACACAACGCCTTCCTCGATGAACATGCCGCTTCCGACACCGGCGCGCACGCACGGTTTTGGCTTTGTGCGCCCGCCCGACAAATGACGATTGTGGAGGAGTGGAACCATGACCATCCACCAACGGGTCTTGGCAGCATTGTTCGCCGCAGGCATGGCCGTGCTTATGCATACGGATGCGCTGCACGCCCAAACGATGTCTCAGGAACAGCTTCGCTCGCTCGCGCGCGACCTCTATCTGTACGCCTATCCGATTGTCAGCATGGACACGACCATGCGGCAGGCCACGAATGTGCCGGATGCGACCTCGGTCAATATGCGTGCTCCGATCAATCAGTTTGCTCATGTGCGGTCATATCCGCCGGCTGACGCCAGGGAGGTGGTGCGCGTCAACTTCGATACGCTCTACTCGAGTGCGTGGCTCGATCTGTCGCGCGAACCGATGGTTCTTTCGGTGCCGGACACCGGCGGCCGGTACTATCTCCTTGAGATGCTCGACATGTGGACCGACGTGTTCTCGGTTGTCGGTTCGCGCACCACCGGCACCAAGCCCGGCACTTACGCCATCGTGCCGCCGGGTTGGAATGGGACACTTCCACAAGGCATCGTTAAGATCGCCGCGCCGACATCCATGATCTGGATTATCGGCCGCACACAGACCAATGGGCCCGCCGATTATGCCGCCGTCCATACGGTGCAGGACGGGTACAAGCTGACGCCGCTCGGCGAATGGGGCGGTCGTTATGTGCCGCCGCAGGGCATGGCAACCGACTCTTCTGTCGACAACCGCACGCCGCCTAAGACCCAGGTCAATCAGCTTGACGGCGTTGCAATGCTGACGCGCCTGGCCGATCTGATGACCAAATATCCACCGCACGCCAACGATTATCCCATCCTGTTCCGCATGCGCGCTTTCGGGCTGGAGCCCGGCAGGCCGTTCGATGCGTCGAAACTCGACCCGACGGTGGTCGCGATCATCAACAGCGCCGCCAAGGAGACGCTGGAGGAAATGCCAAACGGAATGGGGCGCATGGGAGCGCACGCCAACGGCTGGAATCTTGCGACCGACAACATTGGCACCTACGGCACGTCCTACTATCGCCGCGCCATCGTCACGCTCGGCGGCCTGGGAGCCAATCTCCCGGAGGACGCGATTTATCCAACGGCCTTCGTCGACGATACCGGCCAACCGCTGACCGGAGCGCACAAGTACGTGCTGCATTTCGCCAAAGGCCAGACGCCACCCGCCAACGCGTTCTGGTCCATCACCATGTACGACCAGGACGGTTTCCAGGTGCCAAACGCGATCAATCGGTTTGCCATCGGCGATCGCGACCCACTTAAACTCAACTCTGATGGTTCGTTCGATATTTACGTGCAGGCGGAATCGCCGGGTGCCGACAAGGAAGCGAATTGGCTTCCCGCGCCCCGGGATTCGTTCCAGCCCACAATGCGGATTTACTCGCCGCGACCCGAAGTGGTGGATGGTCGCTGGGTGCCGCCGCCATTCCGGCGGATGGAGCAGGCGCCGACTGTGGGGCAGGGAGCGAACTGACGGACGGTCGCCCCCGCCCCCCGTGCACGATATGAAAACGCGGCCCTTGAGGCCGCGTTTTTGCCTCCGATGCCGGCTTCCTCACGCCCCCGGAGGCGGGGGCAGGAACATGACCTCGTGCTTGGCCGAGAGCGCGACCACGTCCGGCGGGTTCTGTTCCTTCATGGAATGGATCGCCCAGAACAGGTCATAGAGCCGTCGCGTCGGTGTCACCCAGAAGAAGCATTTCACGGTCTGGTCGGTTTTATTGAAAATGCCATGCGGCTGGTTCATCGGCAGCCGGACGAGATCGCCGGTGGTGGCGACGAACTCCTTGCCGTCCAGCACCAGGTCGAGCCGGCCGTCGAGCATATAGATGAATTCGTCCTGCGTCGGGTGGATATGCGGGGGGACGAAGGTGCCGGGTGGGAAGGTCGCGTGCCAGGAGAACGACTGTTCGTTGAGGGACTTGGGCACGTAGGTCTGCCCCAGGATGTTCCACGAAATGCCATCCAGCCCGGTGTTGGCCTTGGTGATTCCCGCCGTGAGCTCGTGCATCGGACCCGCCCTCCCATGTGCTGGTGGTCGCGGGGTATTCAACCATGTCTGGAGGGGCTTCGAAACGATCCCGAACGGCAAGAGGGGCTCCTTTTGGCGACAGCGTAAACACTGCGCCGGGGATGGGCAACGCAAGCCGGGACAAGGATTTTTCGCGCCTTGCCACCCCTGGTTCACTGCGCTAAGGCTCACCGCGCCTGCTTGGAACGAATCCAGTCCGGTACCGGAATTGAGGGGGCTTGCGACGCCGCGACCGGCGCCGGGGTGATCCGGGATCGGTTTTTTGCGGGTGAGGCGAATGAAGGGTCGCTGATGAGCGCGCTGTTGCAGGATTATTTGCCCCTCGTGGTGTTCATCGCGGTTGCGCTTGCGCTCGGCCTGGCTCTGCTGATCGCCCCCTTCCTGGTGGCCTACAAGCAACCTGATCCCGAAAAGCTCTCGGCCTACGAGTGCGGCTTCAACGCCTTCGACGACGCGCGCATGAAGTTCGATGTGCGTTTCTATCTGGTCGCCATCCTGTTCATCATCTTCGACCTCGAGGTGGCGTTCCTGTTCCCGTGGGCCATCGTGTTCGGCAAGCTCGGCGCCTACGGGTTCTGGTCGATGATGGTTTTCCTTGCCGTCCTGACAATCGGCTTTATCTATGAGTGGAAGAAGGGAGCGCTCGAATGGGATTGAGCGAACCCCAGAACCGGACGACGCTCGTCGCCCCCGCCGCGAAGGGCATCCTCGACCCGAACACCGGCAAGCCGGTTGGGTCCGATGATCCGTTCTTCACCGGGTTGAACAGCCACCTTGCCGACAAGGGGTTCGTTGTCGCGGCGACCGAGGACCTCATCACCTGGGCGCGCACCGGCTCGCTGATGTGGATGACGTTCGGGCTGGCCTGCTGCGCCGTCGAGATGATGCAGATGTCGATGCCGCGCTATGACGCGGAGCGGTTCGGCTTTGCACCGCGGGCCTCGCCCCGGCAGTCCGACGTGATGATCGTGGCCGGCACGCTCACCAATAAGATGGCGCCGGCGTTGCGCAAGGTCTACGACCAGATGCCGGAGCCGCGCTACGTCATTTCAATGGGCTCGTGCGCCAACGGCGGTGGCTATTACCACTATTCCTATTCGGTGGTTCGTGGCTGCGATCGCATCGTGCCAGTCGATATCTACGTGCCGGGCTGCCCGCCGACCGCGGAGGCGCTGCTGTACGGCGTATTACTGCTGCAGAAGAAAATTCGTCGGATCGGGACGATCGAGCGGTAGCGGAACGAGGACATGGACGAGACGCTCGAAAAGCTCGGAGAGACGATCGCCGCCGCGCTGGCGGGTTCCGTTGTCGGTTATTGGGTTGCCCACGGCGAGCTAACGCTCACCGCGACGGCGCGCGATATCGTCAAGGTCGCGACCTTCCTGCGCGATGACGAGCGGTGCCGGTTTGTCAGCTTCATCGACATTACCGCGGTAGACTGGCCGTCGCGCGAGCGGCGTTTCGATGTCGTCTACCACTTGCTGTCGCCGACGCATAACCGCCGCATCCGCGTGAAGATCGAGGCCGGCGAGGAGACGCGGGTGCCTTCGATCATCGGCGTATTTCCCGGCGCCGACTGGTTCGAGCGCGAGACTTACGACCTTTACGGCGTGCTGTTCACCGGCCACCCGGACATGCGCCGGCTTTTGACCGACTACGGGTTCGAGGGGCATCCGCTGCGCAAGGATTTCCCGCTCACCGGATTTGTCGAGGTGCGTTGGGACGACGAGCAGAAGCGCGTGGTCTACGACAAGGTCCGGCTGGCCCAGGAATTCCGCAACTTCGACTTCCTGTCGCCGTGGGAGGGCGCGGGCTACGTGCCGCTGCCCGGCGACGAGAAGGCCAAGGGATAGCCCGATGGCCGAGAACCTCCGCAACTTCACCATCAACTTCGGCCCGCAGCATCCGGCGGCGCACGGCGTGCTGCGCCTGGTGCTCGAACTCGATGGCGAAATCGTCGAGCGCGTCGATCCGCATATCGGCCTGCTTCACCGCGGCACCGAGAAGCTGATCGAGGCCAAGACCTATCTGCAGGCGATCCCGTATTTCGACCGGCTCGACTACGTCGCGCCGATGAACCAGGAGCATGCGTTCTGCCTCGCGGCCGAGAAGCTGCTGCATCTGCAGGTGCCGCGCCGCGCGCAGTTGATCCGCGTGCTCTATTGCGAAATCGGGCGACTCTTGTCGCACCTCCTCAACGTCACCACGCAAGCGATGGATGTCGGCGCGCTGACTCCGCCGTTGTGGGGCTTCGAGGAACGCGAAAAGCTGATGGTATTCTACGAACGCGCCTCCGGTTCGCGGATGCATGCCGCGTTCTTCCGTATCGGCGGCGTGCACCAGGATTTGCCGCCCAAGCTGATCGACGACATCGAGGCGTTTTGCGACCCGTTCCTCAAGGTCTGCGATGACCTCGAGGGGCTGCTCACCGACAACCGCATCTTCAAGCAACGCAACGTCGATATCGGCGTGGTAAGCCTCGCCGACGCCTGGGCCTGGGGCTTCTCCGGCGTGATGGTGCGCGGCTCCGGCGCGGCCTGGGATTTGCGCCGTGCGCAGCCTTACGAATGCTACTCCGAAATGGAGTTCGACATTCCCGTCGGCAAGAACGGTGATTGCTTCGACCGTTATTGCATCCGTATGGAAGAGATGCGGCAGTCGATCCGCATCATGAAGCAGTGTGTTGCTAAGCTGCGCGAGCCGGAGGGGCAGGGGCCGGTCACCGTGCAGGACAACAAGATCGTGCCGCCGCGCCGTGGCGAGATGAAGAAGTCGATGGAGGCCCTGATCCATCACTTCAAGCTCTATACCGAAGGCTTTCATGTGCCCGAGGGAGAGGTTTACGCCGCGGTGGAAGCGCCCAAGGGCGAGTTCGGCGTTTACCTCGTCGCCGACGGCACCAACAAACCGTATAAGTGCAAAATCCGCGCGCCCGGCTTCGCCCATCTGCAGGCGATGGATTTTCTATGCAAGGGCCACATGCTGGCTGACGTGTCGGCGATCCTCGGCTCGCTCGATATCGTGTTCGGGGAGGTCGACCGGTGAGTTGGATGTCACCCTCGGCGTCATTCCGGGACGGCCCGAAGGGCCGGACCCGGAATCCAGACGCTCACGCCGGACTCGTATCTGGATTCCGGGTTCGCGCCCCTGGCGCGCCCCGGAATGACGGAGGCTTGTGATGGCCGTTCGTCGCGTCGCGCCACCCGAATTGCAGCCCAAGGACTTTGCCTTTACGGCCGAGAACGTCGAGTGGGCGAAGAAGCAGATCGCCAAGTATCCGGCGGGCCGCCAGCAGTCGGCGATCATTCCGCTGCTGTGGCGGGCGCAGGAGCAGAACGGCGGCTGGCTTCCTGAAGCCGCGATCCGTCATGTCGCGGATATGCTCGGCATGGCGCATATCCGCGCGCTTGAAGTCGCGACCTTCTACACCATGTTCTTGTTGGAGCCGTGCGGGAAAAAGGCCCATGTACAGGTGTGCGGCACCACGCCCTGCATGCTGCGCGGCGCGCATGACATCCTCGATGTTTGCAAGCGCCGCATCCACGAGCATCCGCACCACGTTTCGGCCGATGGCGATTTCTCGTGGGAGGAGGTCGAGTGCCTCGGCGCCTGCGTCAACGCGCCGATGGTGCTGATCTGGAACGACACCTACGAGGACCTAACGGCCGAAAGCTTCGAGAAGGTGCTGGACGGCTTCGCCAAGGGCGAGCCGCCGAAGCCCGGTCCGCAGATCGACCGTCAGTTGTCCGCGCCGGTCGGCGGGCCCACCACGCTGAAATCGGTAAAGGCCTAAGCGATGCTCGACGACAAGGATCGCATCTTCAAGAACCTTTACGGCCTCGGCGATTGGGGGCTCGAAGGCGCGCGCAAGCGCGGCTCCTGGAGCGGCACCAAGGACATTCTCGACAAGGGTCGTGACGCCATCGTCAACGAGATGAAGGCGTCCGGTCTGCGCGGCCGCGGCGGCGCGGGCTTCCCGACCGGCGTGAAGTGGTCGTTCATGCCCAAGACGGTCGGCGACCGGCCGCACTATCTCGTGGTCAATGCCGACGAGTCCGAGCCCGGCACCTGCAAGGATCGGGAGATCATGCGGCATGACCCGCATCTCTTAATCGAAGGATGCCTGATTGCCGGCCGGGCAATGGATTGCCGCTCGGGCTACATCTATGTGCGCGGCGAGTTCATCCGCGAGCGCGAACGGCTGCAGGCGGCGATCGATCAGGCTTATGAAGCCAGGTTGATCGGCAAGGACAACATCCACGGTTACGATTTCGACCTCTATGTCCACCACGGCGCCGGCGCGTATATCTGCGGCGAGGAAATGGCGCTGTTGGAAAGCCTGGAGGGCAAGAAGGGCCAGCCGCGGCTGAAGCCACCGTTCCCGGCCAACGTCGGCCTCTACGGCTGCCCGACGACGGTCAATAACGTCGAATCGATTTCCGTCGTGCCTGACATCATGCGCCGCGGCGCGGCGTGGTTCGCCGGCATCGGCCGCCCGAACAACACCGGCACCAAACTGTTCTGCATTTCGGGCCACGTCGAGCGGCCATGTACGGTCGAAGAGGCGATGGGCGTACCGCTGCGCGAATTGATCGAGACGCATTGCGGCGGCGTGCGCGGCGGCTGGGATAACCTGCTCGCGGTCATCCCCGGCGGCTCATCGATGCCGCTCGTTCCCGCGCATCAGTGCGGCGACCTGAAGATGGATTTCGACGGGCTTGCCGCCGTTAAATCGGCGCTCGGCACCGCGGCGGTGATCGTGATGGACAAGTCCACCGACATCGTCCGTGCAATGGCGCGCATCTCCTATTTCTACAAACACGAGAGCTGCGGTCAGTGTACGCCATGCCGTGAGGGCATGGGGTGGATGTGGCGCGTTCTCACCCGCATGGCCGATGGCCGCGCGCAGAAGCGCGAGATCGACATGCTGTTCGATGTGACCAAGCAGATCGAAGGCCACACCATTTGTGCTTTTGGCGACGGCGCGGCGTGGCCGGTGCAAGGCTTGCTGCGGCATTTCCGGCCGGAGATCGAGCGGCGCATTGACGAATACACCCGCAACGCGGAACGGCATGACCGGATGCCCGAGCCGCACCGGATCGCGGCGGAGTAGCAACGATGGCCAAGATCGTCATCGACGGCACCGAGGTGGATGTTCCGCCGGAGTTCACGCTGCTGCAGGCGGCGGAGACGGCGGGAGCGGAAATTCCGCGATTCTGCTTCCACGAGCGGCTGTCGATCGCCGGCAATTGCCGTATGTGCCTGGTCGAGTTGAAGGGCGCGCCCAAGCCGGTCGCGAGCTGCGCCTGGGCCGTGAAGGATTGTCGCCCCGGCCCGAACGGGGAGCCGCCGGTCGTCAACACCAAGTCGCCGATGGTGCGCAAGGCGCGCGAAGGCGTGATGGAGTTCCTGCTTATCAACCATCCGCTCGATTGCCCGATCTGCGACCAGGGCGGCGAGTGCGACCTGCAAGATCAGGCGATGGCCTACGGCGTCGACTCCAGCCGCTTCCACGAGAATAAGCGTGCGGTCGAGGACAAGTATATCGGCCCGCTGGTCAAGACCATCATGACCCGCTGCATCCATTGCACGCGATGCATCCGTTTCTCGGCCGAGGTCGCCGGCGTGCCGGAGCTTGGCGCCATCGGTCGCGGCGAGGATATGGAGATTACGACCTATCTCGAGCAGGCGATGACCTCCGAGCTGCAGAGCAACGTGGTCGATCTCTGCCCGGTCGGTGCGCTGACCTCCAAGCCTTATGCGTTTTCCGCGCGGCCGTGGGAACTGTCGAAGACCGAAAGCGTCGATGTGATGGATGCGCTGGGCTCCGCGATCCGCATCGACAGCCGCGGCCGCGAGGTGATGCGAATCCTGCCGCGCGCCAACGACGACGTGAACGAGGAGTGGATTTCCGACAAGACGCGCCATGTCGTGGACGGCTTGCGCACGCAGCGCCTCGACCGGCCCTATGTCCGCGAAGGCGGGCGGCTGGTCCCGGCGTCGTGGCCGCAGGCGTTTGCCGCGATCGCTGCGCGGGTGAAAGCGACGAGGCCGGACCGCATCGGTGCCATCGCCGGTGACCTGGCCGCGGTCGAGGACATGTATGCGCTCAAGGACCTGATGACGCGTCTCGGAGTGAAGAACCTCGACGCTCGCCAGGACGGCGCGGCGCTTGACCCTGAATGGGGTCGCGCCACTTACCTGTTCAATGCCGGCATTGTCGGCATCGAGCGCGCGGACGCGCTGTTGATCCTCGGATCGAATCCGCGCCGTGAGGCGCCTGTGCTCAACGCGCGCATCCGCAAGCGTTGGCGCGCCGGGAAATTCCCGGTGGCGCTGATCGGGGAAAAGGTCGATCTGACGTACCCTTACGATCATCTCGGTGCGGGGCCGCAGACGCTGGCCGACCTGGTGGCAGGTCAGCATAGCTTTGCCGAGGCGCTTAAGGGCGCCGAGCGGCCGATGATTATCGTTGGCATGGGCGCGCTGACGCGGCCCGATGGAGCCGCAGTCGCGGCGCTGGCCGCGAAGGCCGCGATCGAATTGGGCGCGGTCAAGGACGATTGGAACGGCTTCTGCGTGCTGCACACCGCGGCTTCGCGGGTCGGCGCGTTGGAGATCGGCTTTGTGCCGGGCGAGGGCGCACTTGATGCGGCGGCGATGGCGAAGGCCGGCGCGCTCGATGTGCTGTTCCTGCTCGGCGCCGACGAGATCGAGGTGCCGCCTGGTGCGTTCGTCGTCTACATCGGCACTCACGGCGACAACGGTGCGCATCGCGCCGATGTCATCCTGCCTGCGGCGGCCTACCCGGAGAAATCGGGCCTCTACGTCAACACGGAGGGGCGGGTTCAGATGGCGAACCGCGCGACTTTCCCGCCGGGCGATGCGCGGGAGGATTGGGCGATCCTGCGCGCTCTGTCCGACGTGCTTGGCGCCAAGCTGCCGTATGACTCCCTTGCGGCGCTGCGGCAGGCCCTCTTCGCGGAGCGGCCGCAGCTTTCGCGCATCGGCCAGGTCGTGCCGAGTGGCGCGGCCGATATCCGGGCGCTGGCGAAGCTCGGCGGCGCGTTCGACAAGGCGCCGTTCGGCTCGGTGATCGACGATTTCTATCTCACCAACCCGATCGCGCGCGCGTCCGCGGTGATGGCCGAATGCTCGGCCCTTGCCGAACGGCGGCGCTTGGCCATGACGGCGGCGGAGTAGGGCGATGACATTCGCAGAACTCTGGACCGGATATCTTTGGCCGCTCGTCGTGATCGTGGCGCAATCGTTGCTGCTGCTCGTTATCCTGCTGGTTGCCATCGCCTATGTGCTGCTGGCCGACCGCAAGATCTGGGCGGCGGTGCAGATCCGGCGCGGCCCGAACGTGGTTGGGCCGTGGGGCTTGTTCCAGTCCTTTGCCGATCTGCTCAAATTCGTGCTGAAAGAGCCGGTGATCCCGGCCGGTGCCAACAAGGGCGTTTTCCTGCTGGCGCCGCTGGTCACCTGCACACTGGCGCTTGCGGCCTGGGCGGTGATCCCGGTCAGCGCCGGCTGGCTGATCGCCGACATCAACGTCGGCATCCTCTATATCTTCGCGATCTCGTCGCTGATGGTCTACGGCGTCATCATGGCGGGCTGGGCGTCGAACTCGAAGTATCCGTTCCTCGCCGCGCTGCGCTCGGCGGCACAGATGGTGTCTTACGAGGTTTCCATCGGCTTCGTGATCATTACGGTCCTGCTGTGCGCCGGCTCGCTGAACCTCTCCGCCATCGTCAACGCGCAAGACACGCGCCTTGGGCTGTTCGGTTGGTACTGGCTGCCGCTTTTGCCGATGTTCGTAATCTTCTTTGTTTCGGCGCTGGCGGAAACCAACCGTACGCCGTTTGATCTGGTCGAGGCGGAATCCGAGCTGGTCGCGGGCTTCATGGTGGAATACGGCTCGACGCCGTACATGATGTTTATGCTCGGCGAGTACGTCGCTATCGCCACCATGTGCGCGATGGGAACGATCCTGTTCATGGGCGGATGGCTGCCGCCATTCCCCGTGGCGCCGTTTACGTGGGTGCCGGGCGTGATCTGGTTCACGCTCAAGGCGCTGTTCTTCTTCTTCCTGATCGCAATGGCCAAGGCGCTGGTGCCGCGCTATCGCTACGACCAGCTCATGCGGCTCGGCTGGAAGGTGTTCCTTCCGCTCTCGATCGCAATGGTGGTGATCGTGGCAGCGGTGCTGCAGTTTTCCGACTTGGCGCCGAAGGGGTGAGACGATGAGGCTCGACCAGGCGGCGCGATCGGTTTTCCTGAAGGAGTTCGTGACGGGGTTTTTCCTCGGCATGCGCTACTTCTTCAAGCCGAAAGCGACCCTGAACTATCCGTTCGAAAAAGGCTCGATCTCGCCGCGGTTCCGCGGCGAGCACGCGCTGCGCCGGTATCCGAACGGCGAGGAGCGCTGCATCGCCTGCAAACTCTGCGAGGCGATCTGCCCGGCTCAGGCCATCACCATCGAGGCGGGGCCGCGGAGGAACGACGGCACGCGCCGCACCACGCGCTACGACATCGACATGGTGAAATGCATCTATTGCGGGCTGTGCCAGGAGGCGTGTCCGGTCGACGCCATCGTCGAGGGGCCCAATTTCGAATTCGCGACGGAAACCCGCGAGGAGCTTTACTACGACAAGGACAAGCTGCTCGCGAACGGTGATCGCTGGGAGCGCGAGATCGCGAAGAATATCGCGCTCGACGCGCCGTATCGGTGAGGGCTGACCCGCAATGATCCTGCCCGCGCTGTTCTTCTACCTTTTTGCCGGTGTGTGCGTCGCCTCCGCCTTCATGGTGATCGCGAGCCGCAATCCCGTGCACTCGGTGCTGTTCCTGATCATGGCATTCGTCAATGCCGCCGGTCTGTTCGTGATGATGGGCGCGGAATTCCTCGGCATGATCCTGATCGTGGTTTATGTCGGCGCGGTCGCGGTGCTGTTCCTATTCGTTGTCATGATGCTCGACGTTAATTTTGTCGAGTTGCGGCAAGGCTTCCTGCAATACCTGCCTGTCGGGATGCTGATCGGGGTGATTTTCCTCTCCGAACTTTTGCTCGTGGTTGGGGCCTGGGTGATCGGACCGTCGCTGCCGCAGGCGATCTCGGCGCCGATTCCGACCACCATCACTAACACCGAAGCACTCGGCCTCGTGCTTTACACGCGCTACGTCTACTACTTCGAGGCCGCCGGGCTGGTCCTTCTGGTCGCCATGATCGGCGCCATCGTGCTGACGCTTCGCCATAAGGCGAACGTCAAACGCCAGAGCATCGCCGCGCAGAATGCACGGACGAAGGAAACCGCCATCGACATGATCAACGTCCGGCCGGGGCAGGGGATTGAAGCATGATCGCAACAGGCAAGACGCTGGCTTCTATGGCGGGCGCGCCCGGAGGGCGGGCATGACCATCGGGCTTGGGCACTATCTGTCGGTCGGCGCGATCCTGTTCACGCTCGGCATCTTCGGCATCTTCCTGAACCGGAAGAACGTCATCGTCATCCTGATGTCGGTCGAATTGATCCTGCTCGCGGTGAACATCAATTTCGTGGCGTTCTCGAGCTACCTTGGCGATCTCATCGGACAGGTGTTCGCGCTCATCGTTCTGACCGTTGCGGCCGCAGAGGCCGCGATCGGTCTGGCCATCCTTGTCGTCTATTTCCGCAATCGCGGCTCGATTGCGGTCGAAGACATCAACCTGATGAAGGGCTGAGAACGCATGGTTCAGGCAATCGTTCTTCTGCCCCTTCTCGGTGCGATCCTTGCCGGGGCCATTGCACTGGTCGGCGCCCGCGGGCGCTTCCCGGGTGCGGAGCCATCTGACGACCATCATGCGCCGGCGGCAGGGCACGCAGCGCATCATGACGCTCACTACGGCGACCGCGATCATCATCATGACGATCATCACGCCCCTGCGGAGCCCGCCGCGGCGGGGTCGCGTGCTGCCGAGGTCATCACGACATCGCTTCTGGCGATCGCCTGCGTGCTGGCGTGGATCGCGTTCTGGCAGGTCGGCTTCGGCCACCAAGACCAGCGTGTGACGCTGCTGAGCTGGATCATCTCTGGCGATTTGAAGGTGGATTGGGCGATCCGCGTGGACAGCCTGACCGCGGTGATGCTGGTTGTGGTGACGACCGTCTCCGCGCTCGTCCACCTCTATTCGATCGGCTACATGAACGAAGATCCGTACCGCCCACGGTTCTTCGCTTACCTCTCGTTGTTCACCTTCGCGATGCTGGCGCTGGTGACCTCCGACAATCTCGCGCAACTCTTCTTTGGCTGGGAGGGCGTCGGCCTTGCGAGCTACCTCCTGATCGGCTTCTGGTACCAGAAGCCGGAAGCCAACGCCGCGGCCATCAAGGCCTTTGTCGTCAACCGTGTCGGCGACTTCGGCTTCGCGCTCGGCATCTTCGCCGTGTTCATGATGACGTCGTCGATCGACTTCGACACCATCTTCGCGGCTGCGCCCTCGCTCACCGGAAAGACCATCAATTTCTTCGGGTATCAGGCCGATGCGCTGACGTTGATCTGCCTTCTCTTGTTCGTCGGCGCGATGGGCAAGTCCGCGCAGTTGTTCCTGCACACTTGGCTGCCCGATGCGATGGAAGGCCCGACCCCCGTTTCGGCCCTGATCCATGCCGCCACAATGGTCACGGCCGGCGTGTTCATGGTGGCGCGGTTATCTCCGCTGTTCGAGCTTGCGCCTAACGCCGCGGCCTTCGTGACGCTGATCGGAGCTTCGACCGCCTTTTTCGCCGCAACCGTGGGCCTCGTGCAGAACGACATCAAGCGCATCGTCGCTTATTCGACGTGCTCGCAGCTTGGTTACATGTTTGTCGCGATGGGCGTCGGCGCCTATTCGGTCGGTATGTTCCATCTGTTCACCCACGCCTTCTTCAAGGCCTTGCTGTTCCTGGGCTCCGGCTCGGTCATCATGGCGATGCACCACGAGCAGGACATCCGTATGATGGGGGGGCTGAAGGATCGTATCCCGTTTACCTACTGGTGCATGGTGATCGGCACGCTGGCGCTCACCGGCTTCCCGCTCACCGCCGGTTACTTCTCGAAGGATGCCATCATCGAAGCGGCGTTCTCGGGCAAGAATCCGTTCGCCATTTATGCCTTCGCCATGACGGTGATCGCGGCGGCGCTGACGGCATTCTATTCATGGCGCTTGATCTACAAGACCTTCCACGGCGCACCGCACGACCGGCACCACTACGAGGCAGCGCACGAGAGCCCGCTGGTGGTCCTGATCCCGCTCGGCGTGCTGGCGCTCGGCTCGCTCGCGGCAGGCTACGCCTTCAAGGAGTTCTTCGCCGGTCATCACGTAGCGGAGTTCTTCCGCGAGTCGCTGAAGCAGGGCGACATTCTTGAGGTCATGCACAGCCACACGCCGGCCTTGGTGGCTTGGCTGCCGACGGTGATGCTGGCGCTGGGCTGGGGCATTGCGGCTTATATGTACCTGCTCCATCCGGAGATCGCGCCGCGCCTGGCGCGTCAGCACGAGGCGCTGTACCGCTTCCTGCTCAACAAGTGGTATTTCGACGAATTCTATGACTTGGTTTTCGTCCGACCTGCGATGTGGCTTGGCCGCTTGTTCTGGAAGGGGGGCGACGGCCGCGTGATCGACGGCTTGGGCCCCGATGGTGTTACCGCGCGGGTGCTTGACGTGACGCGGGGCGCGATGCGCCTGCAGAGCGGTTATCTCTATCATTACGCCTTCGCGATGCTGATCGGTGCGGCGGCCTTCATCACCTGGTTCATGTTCTCCGGTGGAGCCCACTGATGGCGAGCTGGCCGGTTCTTTCCGTCACCGTCTTCCTGCCGATCGTCGGCGCGCTGTTCATCGCGCTGCTGCGCAACGATGAATCCGGCGCGCGCAATGCGCGCTGGGTCGCGTTGTGGACCACGCTCATCACCTTCGCGGTGTCGTTGGTCCTTATTTGGGGTTTCGATTCCGGTTCGTCGGAGTTCCAGTTCGTCGAGAAACGCCCGTGGCTTGGCGGCTTCGGCACCTATCACCTCGGCGTGGACGGCATTTCGCTGCCGCTCGTCATCCTGACCACCGCGATTATGCCGATCTGCATCGGCGCGAGCTGGCGCTCGGTCCGTACGATGGTGCGCGAATACATGATCGCGTTCCTGGTGCTGGAAACGCTGATGGTCGGCACGTTCTGCGCGCTCGACCTGGTGCTGTTCTATCTGTTCTTCGAGGGCGGCTTGATCCCGATGTTCCTCATCATCGGCATCTGGGGCGGACCGCGTCGGGTCTATGCCACCTTCAAGTTCTTCCTCTATACGCTCGCAGGCTCCGTGCTGATGCTCCTCGCCATCATGGCGATGTATTGGGAATCCGGCACCACCGATATCGCGGTGCTGCTGCACCATGCGTTCCCGCGCGACATGCAGCCGTGGCTTTGGATCGCGTTTTTTGCCTCGTTCGCGGTGAAGCTGCCGATGTGGCCGGTCCACACTTGGTTGCCCGATGCCCACGTCGAGGCGCCGACCGCGGGCTCTGTCGTGCTGGCGGCGATCCTGCTTAAGCTCGGCGGCTACGGTTTCCTGCGTTTCTCGCTGCCGATGTTCCCGCTGGCGTCGCAGGACTTCACGCCGTTCATGTTCACGCTGTCGGTGATCGCGATCGTCTACACCTCGCTGGTCGCGATGGTGCAAGACGACATGAAGAAACTGATCGCCTATTCGTCGGTCGCGCATATGGGCTTTGTGACGCTCGGCATTTTCGCCGCGACGTCGCAGGGCGTGGCCGGCGGCGTGTTCCAGATGGTGTCGCACGGCGTTGTGTCGGCGGCGCTGTTCCTGTGCGTCGGCGTGGTCTACGACCGCATGCACAGTCGCGAGATTTCCACCTACGGCGGCCTCGTCAATCGCATGCCGGTCTATGCCGTGGTGTTCCTGTTGTTTACGCTCGCCAACGTCGGCCTTCCGGGCACCTCGGGATTCATCGGTGAGTTCCTGTCGCTGCTCGGCACGTTCCGAACCAACGTCGTCGCCGCGACGTTTGCGACGCTCGGCGTCATCCTGTCCGCCTGCTACGCGCTCTGGCTCTATCGAAAGGTCGTCTTCGGACGGCTGGAGAAACCGAGCCTTGCCGCTATCCGCGACATGGGCTGGCGGGAGATTGCGATATTCGCGCCCTTGGTCGTGCTGACGCTATGGCTCGGATTCTATCCGAAACCTGTTCTGGACGTGTCGGCGGCCTCGTTGACTGCGATGCTCGACCACTACCACCATTCGGTCAGCGTGGCGCAATCCGCCGCGCTGATGAAGTGAGGCTCAGCCGATGAACGCCGCGCCACTCTCGTCGCTGACGCCGGTCCTGCCGGATATCGTGCTTGCCGTCGGATCGTTGCTGCTCCTGATGCTGGGCGTATACCGCAAGGGTAGCGACAGCATCGTCAGCGCGCTCTCCGTCGTGCTGCTCCTGGCCGCGTCCGTCATCGTCGTTTGCGTTCCGGCAGGCCGCGTGTTCGGCGGCAGTTTCATCGTCGATGACTTCGCCCGCTTCATGAAGATCGTGGCCTATGTCAGTTCGGCATTCGCCATCGTCATGTCGGTTGATTTCCTCAAGGCCGAGCGCGAGCACAAGTTCGAGTTCCCCGTGCTCATCGTCATTTCGAGCATCGGCATGGGGATGCTGATTTCGGCAGGCGACTTGATCGCGCTGTATCTGGGGCTCGAACTGATGAGCCTGTCGCTCTACGTGGTGGCCGCATCGAGCCGGGACAACGTGCGCTCGACCGAGGCGGGCTTGAAGTATTTCGTGCTCGGCGCGCTGTCGTCCGGCATGCTGCTTTACGGTTGCTCCCTGATCTACGGTTTCACCGGCAATGTCTCGTTCGCGGGTATTGCCAAGGCGTCGGGGCAGGGCGGCATCGGGCTGATTTTCGGGCTGGTGTTTCTGTTCGTGGGCTTTTGCTTCAAGGTTTCGGCGGTGCCCTTCCACATGTGGACGCCGGACGTTTACGAGGGCGCGCCGACGCCGGTCACGGCCTTCTTCTCGGCGGCGCCCAAGGTTGCCGCGATGGCGATCTTCATCCGTGCCACGATCAGCGCCTTCCCTGAAATCACGGTGCAGTGGCAGCAGATTGTCGTGTTCGTTTCCATCGCGTCGATGGCGCTCGGCTCCTTTGCCGCCATCGGGCAGCACAACATCAAGCGTCTGATGGCCTATTCGTCCATCGGCCACATGGGCTTCGCGCTGGTCGGCCTTGCCGCGGGGACGGCCGAAGGCGTGCAAGGTGTGCTGGTCTACATGGTGATCTACACCACCATGACGCTCGGCGCGTTCGCAGTGATCCTTGTGATGCGCCGCGACGGCGGCATGGTCGAGAACGTCAGCGATCTTGCCGGGCTGGCACGCAACAACCCAGCCTTGGCGTTCTTCTTCGGGCTGTTGCTGTTCTCGCTGGCGGGCATCCCACCGCTAGCCGGCTTCTTCGCCAAATACTATGTGTTCCTCGGCGCCATCAAGGCGGGGCTCTATGTGCTCGCGGTGCTTGGCGTGCTGTCGAGCGTGGTTGGCGCCTACTACTACCTCAACATCGTCAAGGTCATGTACTTCGACGAGCCGCAGCCGATCTTCAAGCTTGTGCCGACCGGCATCAAAGCCGTGCTCTGTCTCACCGGCTTGTTCAACCTGCTGTTCTTCATCTACCCGGCGCCCTTGGTCGAGGCGGCAGGCGCGGCGGCGAAATCGTTGTTCTGATGCATCTCGATCCCACGGCGGCGGCGGCCGGGGCGCGGCTTATCCTTCACGATACGATCAGCTCGACCAACGAAGAGGCGCTGCGTTGCGCCCGCGCGGCTGAGCAGGGGCCGCTTTGGATCGTCGCCCGCCGCCAGACCGCCGGCCGGGGACGGCGAGGGCGGACTTGGGTGTCCGGGCCCGGAAATCTCTATGCAAGCCTCCTTCTGGTGGATCCCGCGCCACCCCGGCATTTTCCGGAACTGTCGTTTGTCGCGGCGCTGGCGCTGCATGATGCCATTGCGTGCCACGCGCCGGACCACGCGGGCCGTCTGACCTTGAAATGGCCCAACGATCTCCTGATCGACAACGATAAGTTTGCCGGGATCCTGGTGGAGGGCGAAGGGCAGGCGGTTGTGGTCGGCCTTGGCGTCAATTGTGTTCACCATCCGTCTGGCACAGCCTATCCGGCGACCGATCTGGCTGCCGCCGGCATCCGCACCTCGCCTGAGAGCTTATTTGCGCTGCTGTCGGCGGCGATGGCCGCGCGGCTTGCACAATGGGATCGGGGGGAGGGTTTTGCCGCGATCCGCGCCGACTGGCTCGAACGGGCTGCACGTCTGGGCAAGCCGATTGCGATCAGGTTGGACAACGATGAACTCCGCGGTGAATTCCAAACCATCGACGACACCGGCCGCTTGGTTCTGCGCGCCGTGGATGGGACAATGCGGACGGTTGGGGCGGGCGACGTGTTCATGACGGGAAGTCGGTAGCAATGCCCGCGCCTCAAAACGAGTTGGTGTTCGCGCCGCTCGGCGGCGTCGGCGAGATCGGCATGAATCTCGCCATCTACGGCCTTGGCGACGCGCGGCGCCGGACATGGCTTGCGGTGGATGTCGGCGTGTCGTTCGCCGGCGAGGAGCACCTGCCGGGCGTCGATCTGATCCTGCCGGACATCCGCTACCTGATCGAGGAACGGCGCAACCTCGCCGGCATCGTCATCACCCACGCGCACGAGGATCATTTCGGCGCGCTGCTGGACCTGTGGCCGAAGCTCAAGGTGCAGGTTTACGCCACGCCGTTCACCGCGGCGCTCTTGGAGGCCAAGCGAGCCGGAGAGCATGGCGCGCCCGAGATTCCCGTCACCGAGGTGGCGCTCGGTTCGCGCTTCAATGTCGGCCCATTCGATATCGAGCTTATATCGGTTGCCCATTCGATCCCGGAGTCGAACGCGCTTCTCTTACGCACGCCGTTCGGCAACGTACTCCATACCGGAGACTGGAAGCTCGATCCGACGCCCATCGTCGGCCAGCCGACGGACGAGGCCAAGCTTCGCGCACTGGGCACTGAAGGATGCGTGGCGCTGATCGGCGACTCCACCAATGCAGTGCGCGACGGCCGTTCGCCGTCGGAGGTTGATGTCGCCAAGACGCTGACCGAGCTGATTGCGACCGCCCCGCGCCGCGTCGCCGTGACCACCTTCGCTTCGAATGTCGCGCGCATTCGCGCCGTGGCCGACGCGGCGCGGGCGGCAGACCGCGAGGTGGTTCTGGTCGGCCGGGCGATGGAGCGGGTCGTGCAGGTCGCGCGCGAAACCGGCCATCTCGATGGCGTGCAACCGTTCCGTGGCATGGACCTTTACGGTCATCTGCCGCCCGACAAGGTGGTGGCGCTTTGCACCGGCAGCCAGGGCGAGCCGCGCGCCGCGCTGGCGCGAATCGCCGCCGACGAGCATCCCGAGGTGGCGCTGTCCAAGGGCGACCGCGTGATCTTCTCATCGCGGCCGATCCCCGGCAACGAGAAGGCGATCGGCCGCGTGGTCAATGGCCTGATCGACCAGGGGGTCGAGGTCATCACCGATCGCTCGCATCTCGTCCATGTGTCCGGCCACCCGCGGCGGGCCGAACTCGAGGAGATGATCGGCTGGGTCAAGCCGCGTACGGTCATTCCGGCGCATGGCGAGGCGCTGCATCTGGCTGAACATGCAAGCCTGGCGCGGCGGCTCGGCGCCAACACGCTCACTTGCCGCAACGGCGACTTGGTGCGGATCGCCCCGGGCGCACCGCAGATTATCGACGAGGTGCCGTCCGGCCGGCTCTACAAGGATGGCGCGCTGCTTATACCGGCGGAGACGCGCACGGTCGCGGATAGGCGGCGGCTTTCGTTCTCGGGCATTGTTACCGTGGCGATGGCCGTCAACGACAAGGGCCAGCTCCTAGCCGATCCCGAGATCGAGCTGATCGGCATTCCCGATAGCACGGCTGACGGCGCATCCATGAGCGACCTCGCCTACGACGCGGCGCTTGAAACGTTCGAAACATTGCCCAAGCCTCGGCGGCGTGACCCGGATTCCATAGCCGAGGCCATCCGTCGCGGCGTGCGCGCCGCGATTGCGCAGCATTGGCGCAAGAAGCCAAATGTCTCCGTCCATGTCGTGACGGTGTGATAGGATTGGTTTCGTGATGGCTGGGTACTTGCTGCCTATTCGCGCCGGGAGCTGCTACCGCGTCGCGACCCAACCGCAATGGAACGATTGAGGGCCGGCTGAAGCATGTCCATTTCGCTCGCAGTGGCGATTTATTTTCTGGTGTGGTGGATCACGCTGTTTGCCGTGCTGCCCTGGGGTGTGCGGGCGCAGGGCGAGGGGCGCGCACCCGGAACCGACCCCGGCGCGCCGCAATTGCCGCGTCTCTTGTCCAAGCTCCTTTGGACCACGGTGGTGGCCACGGTCGTGTTCGGGGTGGGCGCCTTGCTCTATGTGAATAAATACGTCACGCTCGACGATCTGGCCCGCCTCATCGGGATGCCGACCTAATCCCACGAGGCGTGCGTGGGTGCCCGTGGCCCCTTCGCTCCCAGGCCCGCAAAATGCGAAATGAAAAGGGGGCGGTCCGACCCCGTCCAGCGCACCGAGTTCCACGGGCGATTTGGTCAAAAAGAAGAGCAGGGACAAATCCCTGCTCAAAATTTCTAAAGTCTTGCTGTCAGCCCCGATACGCTCAAATCCTGGTTCGAGGCTCGCGCCGGTTCCGCGCTTCGACCATTCCTCCCCAGACGTGGGCCAACGACGATTTTTCGTCGCAGAGAGGCGACGGTAGCCGATCCATTTGCCGTTGTCATTATCGGTTTTACCCGTTTGGGGATGCCATCGCCCGGTGTCCGCGGTTCTCCAAGGCGGCCGCAGCCCCTTGTCGCGCTTGTATTTTCCCAGCCGATCCGCTTTCTCTCCCCGAACCGGCCGTTTCGGCGATTCTTGAGAACCCCATGCGATTGTCCCGCTTTTTCCTGCCGATTCTGCGCGAAACCCCCAAGGAGGCGGAGATCGCCTCCCATCGACTGATGCTGCGCGCGGGCATGATGCGGCAGGAGGCAGCCGGGATTTATGCGTTCCTGCCGCTGGGCCTTCGGGTGCTGAAGAAAATCGAGCAGGTCGTGCGGGAGGAGCAGAATCGCTCCGGCGCCGTCGAACTTCTGATGCCGACCATCCAATCGGCCGATTTGTGGCGCGAAAGCGGGCGCTACGACGATTACGGCAAGGAAATGTTGCGGATCGAGGATCGCCACGAGCGGGAAATGCTCTATGGGCCGACCAACGAGGAGATGATCACCGACATCTTCCGGTCCTATGTGCGTTCCTACAAGGACCTGCCGCTCAACCTCTACCACATCCAGTGGAAGTTCCGAGACGAGGTGAGGCCGCGTTTCGGCCTGATGCGCGGGCGTGAGTTCCTGATGAAGGATGCCTATTCCTTCGATATCGACCAGGCCGGTGCGCGGCACGCCTACAACAAGATGTTCGTCGCTTATCTGCGTACCTTTGCACGGCTCGGTCTGAAGTCGATCCCGATGCGGGCGGAGTCCGGTCCCATCGGTGGCGACATGAGCCACGAATTCATCATCCTGGCTTCGACCGGGGAGTCCGAGGTGTTTTGCCACCGCGATTACCTGGATTTCCCGGTGCCGGAGGCCGATGTTGATTTCGATAATGTCGCGGGCCTGCAATCGACCGTGGACAAGTGGACCTCGCTTTACGCGGCCACATCGGAAAAGCACGATGCCGCCGCGTTCCAGGCGATCCCTGCCGACAAGCGGGTGTCGGCGCGTGGTATCGAGGTGGGGCATATCTTCTACTTCGGCACGAAGTATTCGGAACCGATGAAGGCCGTGGTCAGCGGGCCGGACGGCGTCGAACGGCCGGTTCACATGGGGTCTTACGGCATCGGCCCGAGCCGGCTCGTCGCCGCCATCATCGAGGCCTTCCATGACGACGCCGGCATCAAGTGGCCGGAGGCGGTGGCACCGTTCCGCGTCGCCATCCTCAATCTCAAGCAAGGCGATGGGGCGACGGACGCCGCTTGCGAGAGCCTTTATCGCGATCTGACGGCCAAGGGGGTCGAGGTGCTCTACCACGATCTCGACGAGCGGCCGGGGTCGAAGTTCGCGACGGCCGATCTGATCGGTGTGCCTTACCAAGTTGTCATTGGCCCCAAGGGCCTCGCCTCGGGCATGTTCGAGGTCAAGCGGAGGGCCGACGGGAGTCGGGAAAACCTCAGCCCCGCCGCCACGATCGACCTGTTGTCACGATGAATCTGTGCGTTTCTCGCGGGGGCGCGTCACCAACGCTGGCTTTCATCCCTAAGAATCGGGTGAGATTCGGCAGTTCAAGAGCGGTGGGATGAGCGAACCGACCGGGACACGACCCTTCGCCCCGTTTGAGTGGATGCTGTCGTTGCGCTACCTGCGAGCGCGACGGCAGGAGGGATTCATTTCCATCATTGCCGGTTTCTCGTTCCTCGGCATCATGCTGGGCGTGGCGACACTCATCATCGTCATGGCGGTGATGAACGGCTTCCGCAAGGAACTGCTCGGCAAGATCCTCGGCCTCAACGGCCATCTTCTGGTGCAGCCTCTGGAGTCGCCGCTGACCGATTATCAGGCGGTCGCGGAGCGCATCTCCAAGCTTGAGGGCGTGCGCCTCGCGGTGCCGATCGTCGAGGGACAGGCGCTGGCATCCTCGCCGTTTAACGCGGCCGGCGTTCTCGTGCGCGGCATCCGCGGCGCCGATCTGGCGGGCCTGACCTCGGTGGCCAACAACATCAAGCAGGGGACGCTCGAAGGCTTCGACGACGCGCAGGGCGTGGTCATCGGCCGTCGCCTGGCCGACCAACTGACATTGCGGGCTGGCGACAACATCACGCTCGTCTCTCCGCGCGGCGCGGTGACGCCGATGGGCACGACGCCCCGCATCAAGGTCTATAAGATCGCGGCGGTGTTCGAGATCGGCATGTCCGAATACGACGCGGCGTTCGTCTTTATGCCGCTGAACGAGGCGCAGGCCTATTTCAATCGCAACGGCGATGTGACCGCCATCGAAGTCTATACCAACAACCCCGATCGGATCGACCAATTCCGCCAGGAGGTGACCCAAGCGGCGCAGCGGCCGATCTTCATGATCGACTGGCGGCAGCGCAATGCCACATTCTTCAGCGCGCTGCAGGTCGAGCGTAACGTGATGTTCCTCATCCTCACGTTGATCGTGCTCGTGGCGGCGTTCAACATTGCCTCGAGCCTGATTATGCTGGTCAAGAGCAAGGGCAGGGACATCGGGATTCTTCGCACGATGGGTGCGACGCAAGGCTCCATCATGCGGGTGTTCCTGATCACCGGGGCCGCCATCGGCGTCATCGGCGACCTGGTGGGCTTCATCGTCGGCCTGATCGTGTGCCTGAACATCGAGTCGATCCGCCAGTTCCTCTCGTGGCTCACCAATACCGAGATTTTCACGCCGGAGCTTTATTTCCTGTCGAAGCTTCCGGCCGACCTCGACGTGGGCGAAACCACGGCCGTGGTGGTGATGGCGCTGGCGCTCTCGCTCCTGGCAACGCTTTACCCGTCGTGGCGCGCCGCGCGCCTCGATCCGGTCGAAGCCCTGCGCTACGAGTGAGATGCCGATGGCCGAACGGGAAACTCCAGTCGTCTTTCTCCATCAGGTCGAGCGGCGCTATCAGCAAGGCGAGGCGACCCTGGAGATATTGAAGGGTGCCGAACTCGCGGTCTGGGGCGGGCAGTCGGTGGCGCTGGTGGCGCCGTCGGGCACGGGCAAATCGACTCTCTTGCACATCGCGGGATTGCTGGAGCATCCCGACAGCGGCGAGGTCTACCTCGACGGCGAGCCAACCTCTGGCTTGTCGGACGCTGCGCGAACGGGCCTTCGCCGCAATGCGGTCGGGTTCGTCTATCAGGCACACTATCTGCTGCCCGAGTTCTCGGCGCTCGAAAACGTCATGCTGCCGCAGATGATTCGTGGCTTGTCGCGCGAGGAGGCACGAAGCCGGGCAACGGAGCTGTTGTCCTATCTCGGGCTTGCTGAACGCTTGACGCATCGTCCGGCCGAACTGTCCGGCGGCGAACAGCAGCGTGTGGCGATCGCACGCGCGGTGTCCAACGTTCCACGTTTGCTTCTGGCCGACGAGCCGACCGGCAACCTCGATCCGCGCACGTCGGATCATGTGTTCCATGCGCTGTCGCAACTGATCCGGGCGTCGGGGTTGACCGTGGTGCTGGCCACCCACAACATGGATATCGCTGCGCGCATGGACAGGCGCGTGACCATCCGCGACGGGCTGATCGTCGAGTTGGATTGACTGCGCTGAAAAGCGACGTTCTGGTCTAACGTGTTTGGATCGGATTCTAGCGCAGCCGCAGCAGGACCGGCAGCACACCCATGTTCTGCAACTGCTCAAACGCCTCTGCCAGAGGCACCGATAGCAGAAAGAACAGAGCGTCGGCGAACGTCCGCAATACCTTGGGCGGCATCACCACCAGCGTGGGCTCGTCGTGCCAGAGCAGCGGGCTGGGCAGGAAGCGCGGTACGGTGTTCATGTAATCCTTGAACGGTGCGCCGTAGCGGCCGAGCAGCAGCCGCTCCTCCTGCAACACCACGACATAGAACACGGCCCACGCCAGCACGCCGAAGGTGACGCCGGCGATAATGCTGCCGAGTTGTGCACCTGCGCCGGCCGCGCCAAGAATGGAGAAGAAATAAAGCGGGTTGCGCATCACCGAGTAGGGCCCGTTGGTAACGAACTGCTCGATCTTGCGGCCACCGATGTAGAGAGACGTCCAGGTGCGGCCGAGAATGCAGGTGACGATCGCCACGATGCCCACCCATTCGATCATCTCGTGCGTGGCGTCGCCCGCTTCGAGAGATGATTTGGTGACTGCGAACATGAGGGTGCCGATGAGAATGGCAATGCCCAGTACGATCTTCCGAACGACCTGAACGCTCGCAATGGTCATGGAATAATCCTTCAGCCGTCGGGACCGCGGATCCTTCACAAGCCAACTCTTTGGGCCCTGTCGACGGCGCCGGCTTTGTCGCGGTTTTCGGGGCGCTTGGGAAGCGGCATACTGATTTTTCGACCGCTTACCGGGACGTTTGCATCGTACGCTTGCATCGAGCCGAAATTCGAGGTCGACAATTACCGAGTTGATGGCAAGCCGCCCGTTCGGGTCATGATGCCCAACGGTCTACGGATTCGTGTCCGTAGGCGAGGCGATGCGTAGGATCAAGGACGAATCCCAGGCCTGGCTCTACGAGCGAAAAGCCCCGAAGGCCAAGGCGCTACGCCACAATTGAGACTGACCCACCACCGCCGCTTGACAAAAGAACAAATAAAGAACTATGTTCTCTCTTTGTTCATGGAGGACGCGATGTTTCGCGCTGTTGTGGAGGAAGCTGCTGCGTTGACTTCGATTGCCCTGTTTGTCGGCATGATCGCCGTATGGGCCCAGGTCTTCGCCGTAATGTGACGGAGACTGCGCCGCCTCGGTGGCGGTGATCCATGTTCGCCTCGCGTGTGCTCATCGGATGAGTCATCGCCGCGCGCGGGGCTGTGTTTCAGGTTGTCCCATGCGGTCGCACACGAAGCGGGGCGGCCTGTTTGAAAGTACCTCGATTGTGTGGCGTGAGCGTTGGTGGCGTTTGCGTTGGCTTGTTGCGGTACCCCACCGTCCGTCATACCCGTCGGATACGGGTATCTGCGACTCGAAACTCCCCGTTCGAGTGCAGATGGCACTGGAAACTGGGCTTGCCCGGCCCTTCGTGCCATGACGGCGGTGCCGCGCCGGATGGTCTTTGCGGCCTTGCCGTTCTGGATCGGTTTGGGCGGCATTGGATCGTCTTGCGGAGCGCCCTGGTTGCGTCGAGGTGACTCGACGTGCATGAGGGCGAGACAGCCTATGCGCCCAGCCTGGGTGCTCGGGTTGGGAAATCCTCGGCTTGGGACGCCTCGGCTTGGGACGCCTCGGCTTGGGAAGCCTCGGCTTAGGAAATCCAGGCTTCAAGACTTTGACCTCGATATCCGGGTCCCGTTATCCGGAAAAATCCAATCTTCGGCTGCCGTCCTGGGGAAATCCGGCATGGTTTGCCGGCGAGGCAGGATCGTGGTGGACAGCGCTGGGCGGCGTCCCCACCATCATGGGAAATCGAATCGAGGCCTCCTTTGCCATCTTCTCCCGCCGCCACTCCGAGCTTCGTGCATTTGCACGTCCATTCCGCCTATTCGCTGCTCGAGGGCGCGCTGACCATTGCGCGGCTTGCTGAGTTCGCCAAGGCCGACAACCAGCCTGCGCTGGCGCTCACCGACACCGACAACATGTTCGGCGCGCTGGAGTTTTCCGAGAAGCTCGCGGCCGGCGGCATCCAGCCGATTGTCGGTTGCAGTCTTGCGGTCGATTTTGGCGACGAAACGCGCGATCCGCGTCAGGCGGGCCGGCCTCGCACGCTGGGCCGCATCGTTTTGCTGGCTGCGCGGCAGGAGGGTTATCGCCGCCTGATGCAGCTCAATTCGCGCGCCTTTCTCGAAACGCCGTCGAACGAGAAGCCGCACCTTAAGCTGTCGTGGATCGAGGAGGCCTCGACCGACGGACTGATCGCGCTGACCGGCGGCCCCGATGGCCCGCTGGACGTTGCCATTGTGGCCGGGCAGGCCGAGCTTGCCGCTGCGCGATGTGAAACGCTGCAGCGGCTGTTTGGTGACCGGCTGTATGTCGAGTTGCAGCGTCATGGAACCACAGCGGAGCGGTTGGCGGAGCCTGCGCTGGTCGAGCTTGCCTATACTCGCGATATCCCGCTGGTGGCGACCAACGAACCTTATTTCGCAAGGCGCGAGGACTACGAGGCGCACGACGCCCTGATCGCTATTGCCGAGGGCCGCGTTGTCGCTGACACCGAACGCCGCCAACTTACCCCCGAGCACGATTTCAAGAGCCGTGCCGACATGGCGAAGCTGTTCGCCGATCTGCCCGAGGCGTTGGAATCCACCGTCGAGATTGCCAAGCGTTGCGCCTTCCGCCCGCGCACGCGCCGGCCGATCCTGCCGAGGTTCTCATCCGGAGAGGCCGATGCCGACGAGGCGGCGGTTCTGCGCAAGCGCGCGGAGTCCGGCCTGGTTCAGCGCATCGCCACGCACGGCATGGCGCAAGGGCGCACGGAGGAGGAATATCGGGAGCGGCTGGCCTTCGAGCTCGATGTGATCGAGCGGATGAAATATCCCGGCTACTTCCTCATCGTGTCGGACTTTATCCAGTGGGCCAAGGAGCAAGGTATTCCGGTTGGGCCAGGGCGCGGCTCCGGCGCGGGATCGCTGGTCGCCTATGCGCTCACCATCACTGACCTCGATCCGCTGCGCTTTAATCTCCTGTTCGAGCGCTTCCTCAATCCCGAGCGCGTGTCGATGCCGGACTTCGACATCGACTTTTGCCAGGACCGTCGCGACGAGGTGATCCGCTACGTGCAGGAGCGCTACGGCCGCGATCAGGTGGCGCAGATCATCACGTTCGGCTCGTTGCAGGCGCGCGGCGTGCTGCGCGACGTCGGCCGCGTGCTGGAAATGCCCTACGGGCAGGTGGACAAGCTCTGCAAGCTCGTGCCGCAGAACCCTGCGGCGCCGGTGACGCTCGCCAAGGCGATCGAGGGCGAGCCGAAGCTGCAGGCCGAGCGCGACTCCAACCCCGTGGTCAAGCGCGCCTTCGATATCGCGCTCAAGCTCGAAGGGCTTTACCGCCACGCTTCGACCCACGCCGCCGGCATCGTCATTGGCGACCGGGTGCTGGCCGAGCTTGTGCCGATGTACCGCGATCCGAAATCCGACATGCCCGTTACCCAGTTCAACATGAAATGGGTGGAGCAGGCGGGCCTGGTGAAGTTCGACTTCCTCGGCCTGAAGACGCTCACGGTTTTGCAGACGGCGGTGAAGCTTCTGAAGCGGCGCGGCGTCGATCTCAACCTATCGGCGATTCCACTCGACGATGAAAAAACCTACGACCTGTTGTCGAAGGCGGAAGCGGTCGGCGTCTTCCAACTGGAAAGTCAGGGCATGCGCCGCGCGCTGCTCGACATGAAGCCGGACCGTTTCGAGGACATCATCGCACTGGTCGCGCTCTATCGGCCCGGCCCGATGGCGAACATCCCGACGTATTGCGCGCGCAAGCACGGCCTGGAAAAAGCCGAATACATCCACCCGAAGCTGGAGACGGTGCTGCGCGAGACGCACGGCGTCATCGTGTACCAGGAACAGGTGATGCAGGCCGCTCAGATCCTGGCCGGCTATACGCTCGGCCAAGCCGATCTTCTGCGCCGAGCAATGGGCAAGAAGATCCGCTCCGAGATGGCCGCCCAGCGCAAGGATTTCGTCAAGGGCGCGACTGATCGCGGCATCGAGAAGGCACACGCCGACGCGATCTTCGACCTCTTGGAGCGGTTCGCCGAATACGGCTTCAATAAGAGCCACGCCGCCGCCTACGCGCTGGTCGCCTACCAGACCGCGTATCTGAAAGCCAATTACCCGGTCGAGTTCATGGCGGCGTCGATGACGCTCGACATGGGCAACACCGACAAGCTCTCGGAATTCCGCGACGAGGTCGAGCGGCTTGGCTTCAACGTCGAGCCGCCGTCGGTCAATCGCTCGGGGGCGGCGTTCGAGGTTGAAGGCGACACGATCTTCTACGCGCTGGCCGCGCTTAAGGGCGTCGGCCGGCATGCAGTGGATAGCATCGTCGAGGCGCGCGGCGACAAGCCGTTTGCCGACCTTGCCGACTTCGCGCGTCGCATCAATCCGAAGATGGTCAACAAGCGTGTGCTGGAAAGCCTTGCGGCAGCCGGCGCCTTCGATGAGCTGGAACCCGATCGTGCGCGAGCGCATGCTGCCGTCGACGCAATCCTTTCCACCGCGCAGCGTACCCACGAAGCGGCCTCGGTCGGGCAGAACGATATGTTCGGCAGCATTGTCGGGCGTGAGCCGCTGGCGATTCCCGCGGTCGAACCGTGGCTGCCGGCCGATAAGTTGCAGCGTGAATATGACGCTATCGGTTTCTTTCTGTCGGGCCATCCGCTCGACGATTACGCGGCGCTGATGCAGCGGCTCAAGCTGCAATCATGGGCGGAATTTTCTCGCTCGGTGAAAGCCGGGGCGAGCGCCGGCCGTGTTGCTGCAACAGTGGTGTCGCGTGTCGAACGCCGCACCAAGACCGGCAACAAGATGGGCATTTTCGGCTTGTCCGATCCGTCCGGACACTATGAGGCCATTCTGTTCTCGGAAGGGCTGCAGCAGTACCGCGATGTCCTTGAGCCTGGCTCGGCCGTGTTGCTGTTCCTCAGCGCCGAGGCGCAGGGCGACGAAATCCGTGCCCGTATCCAATCGGCGGAGCCGCTCGATCAGGCTGCAGCGAAACTGCAGAAGGGCCTGCGTGTGTTCCTGCGCGATCCCGCGCCGCTCGAGCCCGTGGCCAAGCGTCTCGACGGCAAGGGCGACGGCGAAGTCAGCATGGTGCTTCAGATCGGTGGCGGCGCCGAGGTCGAGGTCCGGCTGCCGGGCCGGTTCAAGGTGTCGCCGCAGATCGCCGGTGCGATCAAGGCGGTGCCGGGTGTGCTCGACGTCCAGCTCATCTAGCGGGCTGTCTTAATTCCGGGTACCGGCGAAGCGAGCAAACCCGGAATCCAGCCCATTGAGTATCGTCGCGTTTTCGGACTCCGGATCGCTGCTGACACGGCGTGCGGAATGACAGCGGTGAGCTTCTCAACATCGTGGCAGTCTTCCGCGCCGCCATGCGCGGAACACATCTACGCCCCCGGCGGCGCGGGTTGACCGGCCGTTCGACCCCCGCTGAAATGGTGCTCCGTAGACCAGGGAGCCCATCATGGCCAACAAGCTACGCCACATTGCCATTTCCGTTCGTGACCCGGAAAAGGCGGCAAAGTTCTTCGAGGATGCTTTCGGCATGACACGCGCCGGCAACGCCCAGCGCGGCGTCTATATGACAGATGGGATTTTCAATGTCGCGTTGCTCAACTTCGGCGACGAGCCTGTCGCCGGAATGGAAGACCAGAAGAATCCCCTAGGCCTGATTCATTTCGGCATGTGGGTCGATAGCGTCGAGGAGATGGATAAGAAGATCACCGCGGCTGGCGGCAAGTACGTCACCGGGCGCAAGGAAACCAATCCGAACGTCTATTACGAGGTCAAATACAAGACCCCGGAAGGGATCGTGTTCGACGTGACCGAGAGCGGCTGGAAGGGCGCGGTGAAAGAGGTGAAGCCCGCCTGACGTACTGGAATTGAACAGGCTGCCTGCATTGAGACGGCCCGAACCACGGTTTGAGCCGCAAAAGGGGTGCAAGCCATGCCGTTACCGATCAATTCACTCCGTAAGCTGTTGAAGTCTTTCGTACATGGGTCCGTTGCGGCCTGTGCGCTTACTCTGACCGTCGCCAGCGCACACGCGGCGTGGCCGGAACGCACCGTCACGCTGATCGTGCCCTATTCGGCCGGTGGAGTGACGGATGTGCTGGCGCGCCTGACGGCGAGCGGTTGCAGGTTGCGCTCAAGCAAACCGTAATCGTGCAAAATGACGTCGGCGCTGGCGGCATCATCGGCACAGCCAACGTCGCGCACGCCAAGCCGGATGGCTACACGCTGTTCTTCGGACCGATCGCGTTGTTGACGCTGTCGCCGCTCACGACGAAGGTGAACTACGATCCTGACAAGGACTTCGCGCCGGTTTCGGTTGTTGCTTCGACGGCCTTCGTCGTCACCGTCAACGAGGCGTTTCCGGCCAAGACACTCGCCGAGTTCATCGCCGAGGTGAAGAAGAAACCCGGCTCCTATTCCTATGCCTCGGCCGGTGGCGGCAGCATCACTCAGGTTGCCTCGCTTTTGTTCCTCAAGAGTGCCGGGCTGCAAATGACCCATGTTCCCTATCGCGGCGTCGGCCCGGCGTTCACCGACCTGATCGCGGGCAATGTGCAGATGCTGTCGGCCACGCCCGTCGAATTGACGCCCTATACCGGCTCCAAGAAAGTGCGGCCGCTCGGCATCAGCAGCGAGCGGCGCTCGCGTCATATGCCGGGTGTGCCGACCATTTCGGAGACCGTGTCGTCGCCGTTCGTGGCCACCTATAACGGCATTCTCGCGCCCAAGGGTACACCGCAGGACGTCATCGAACAGATATCGAAAGCCGTCGTTGCCGCCGTGAAAACCCCTGAGTTTTCCGACAGGCTGTTCAAGATCGGCGTCGAGGCTGTCGGCAGCACCCCCGAGGACATGGCCAAGACCATCCAAGCTGACAAGAAAAGCTGGCTGATGGTGAAGGACGACATCGCGCCTCAGGAGAAGTAGGGCGCGATAGACGGAAAGCGAAGGTCCGGTATGGATGGTTCGAAGGCCAATGCGCGTGTGGTGATCGTCGGTGCCGGGCCGGTGGGAATGGTGTGTGCGCTCGCACTCAACCGGCGCGGCGTTCCCGTTACGGTGTTCGAGCAGGAATCGGCTCCGGTTGAGGATCAGCGTGCCGCTTCGCTGCATCCCTCGACGCTGGAGATGCTCGATGCGCTCGGCGTGACCGAAAAGATCATTCCGCTCGGCTTGATTTCAACGGCCTATCGGTTCCACGACCGCGTATCGCAATCCGTCGTGGCTGAATTTGACCTCGACTTGATGCGGAACGAGTATCGTTTTCCGTTCGTCCTGCAATACGAGCAATACAAGCTGACGGCTTCGATTGCCGCTGAATACGCCAACGCCGGCGATTTCGACGTGCGGTTCTCCCATTGCGTCAAGGGCCTGACGGAGACGGCCGGCGGCGTCGATGTCGAGGTGCGCGCGCCAGATGGCGTGGAGCGCGTGCATGCCGATTATGTCATCGGCTGCGATGGCGGCCGCAGCGTGGTGCGCAAGCTCGCGGGGATCGAATTCGAGGGTTTCACCTATCCCGAACGTTTCATCAAGATCGCCACGAGTTTCGATTTTGGCGTGGCCAATCCCAAAGTCGCATTCCGCAATTACTTCTCCGACCCCAACGAGTGGTGCAACCTGTTCAAGGTGCAGGGCAAGCGTCCGCCCGGCCTGTGGCGGGCGATCATGCCGATCCAACCGGATGAAACAGATGAGATTGCGCTATCGCCCGCGCGCATCGAGGAACGGTTGCAGAAGTTCTTCCCCAACAGCGGCCGTTATGAGATCGAATACGTCAACGTTTATGGCGCGCATCAATGTGTGGCGGCAACGTTCCGCAAGGGGCGGGTGCTGCTCGCGGGCGACAGCGCCCACGTCAACAATCCCATCGGCGGCATGGGCATGAACGGCGGCATCCATGATGGCATCAATCTCGCGGACAAGCTCGCGCGTGTCATTCACGGCGAGGCCGGCGACGAGTTGCTTGATCTCTACAGCCGTCAACGCCGGCATGCCGCGGTGAAATACGTCCAGGCGCAAACCATCGCCAACAAGCGGCTGATGGAGGAGCGCGACCCGGCCGTGCGCAAGCGCAATTTCGACGAATTGCGGCGCACCGCGGAAAACCCGGAAGCGGCCAAGGCCTATATGCGCCGCGCGGCGCTGACCGACAGCCTGCGCGATGCCGCGGCTGTGGCCTGACGGCGAAACCATCTTGCGCGGCGACACCGCAGAGCCCACATGCACTGGGCCGTGACGCCGACCGTTTCCGATATCATCGAACAAGCCCGCCAAGCGGCCCGCGCATTCGCGGAGTTCGGCGAGAACCTGTTGCATCCGACAGTTCGGCTTGGCGTCACCGGGCTGTCGCGCGCGGGCAAAACCGTCTTCATCACCGCACTGGTTCATGGTCTCGTTCGTGGTGGGCGCTTTCCGGTATTCGAAGCAATGGCGAGCGGCCGCATCGCCGGCGCCCGGCTGGCGCCGCAGCCCGACGATGCAGTGCCCCGCTTTGAATACGAGCGTCATGTCCGCGCACTGGTCGAGGAGCGCGTGTGGCCGGATTCGACTCGGCAGATCAGCGAGCTTCGCGTCGTCATCGACTATCAATCCGCCGGCGGCGCAATGCGGACGCTCACGCTCGACATTGTCGATTATCCCGGCGAGTGGCTGCTCGACCTGCCGCTGCTCGGCAAGAGCTACGAGCAATGGTCCGCGGAAACGCTGGCCCATCTGCGGCGATTGGTTCCGGCTTCGCTCGCCGCACCCTATCTGGCGCACGTTGCAACGGCGGATGCGCTCGCGCCTGCCGACGAAAATGCCGCAATCGAGGCCGCGCGTATTTTTACCCAATGCCTGCTCGAATGCCGCAAGGCGCACGACACGCTGAGCATGGTCGCGCCGGGGCGCTTCCTGATGCCAGGCGATCTGGCCGGCTCTCCGGCCTTGACCTTTGCGCCGCTGGCGCTGCCCGAGGGCGGCGAACTGCCGCCGGGCTCGAACGGTGCGATGATGCGCCGCCGCTACGATGCCTATCGCGATGTGGTGGTGCGGCCATTCTTCCGCGAGCATTTCGCCAGGCTCGACCGCCAGATTGTCCTGGTCGACGTGCTGGCCGCGCTCGGCAGCGGGCCGGCCGCGCTGCGCGATCTTCAGGATGCGACGGTCGCGGTGCTCGATTGCTTCCGCGTCGGTCGTGGCGGCTGGCTCAATGCGCTGTTCAGCCCGCGCGCCGACAAGATCCTGTTTGCCGCGACCAAGGCCGACCAAGTGCACCATTCCGGCCACGATCGGCTGGAGGCAATTCTCAAGCGGATGACCGATGTCGCCATTCTCCGCGCCGGCGATGCCGGTGCCGAGGTCGACGTGATCGCGCTGGCGGCGGTGCGCGCCACGCGCGAAGCGATGGTTCGTGGCGAGGGTGGGGGCTTGCCGTCGATTGTCGGCGTCGCCGCGCCCGGAACCGGGCCGCAGGGCAAGGACTTCGACGGCGAGGCGGAGGTCGCCGTGTTTCCGGGCGATCTTCCGGCCGACGCCGGCGCGTTGTTCGGGGAGGCGGGGCTGCCGCCGTCCGGGGGCATCGCCGAGGGCGATTTCCGCTCCGTCCGTTTCCGTCCGCCCGCGCTGGAAAAGACCGAGGATGGCTTGCCGGTGCTACCGCATATCCGGCTCGATCGGGCATTGCAGTTCTTGATTGGAGATCGGTTGCGATGACCGGGACCGTGCGCAAGCCTGCCGTGTTCAGCGCCGACGATCCTCGGCTGGTCGCCGTCGAGGCGGATGAGGCGGAGCGTAATGCGCTGCCGTTCGAGGCGGCGACCGCCGACGAGGCGGATCGGCTTCCGGCAATGCCGCCCGCGCCCAAGCGCCGCGTGCCGTGGGTGTCGATGTTCTGGTCGGCGCTTTCGGGGCTGGTGTTGCTGGGATTGGGCCTTGCCGTCAGCAAGCTGGTCGAGGATCTGTTCGCGCGCGCCCCGTGGCTCGGTGCCATCGGCCTTGCGCTGGCTGCAATCGGTGGGGTGGCGCTGCTCGCGCTGATCCTGCGCGAGGTGATCGGCCTCGCCCGGCTCTCGACGGTGGAGGCACTGCGCCGCCGCGCCACGGAGATCGTCGTCAGTGACGATCGAGACGGGGGGCGGGCGCTGGTGGCCGATATGCTGTCGCTAACGCGACGCATGCCGGCCTTGGCGCGGGCACGGGCACGACTGGCGGGGCACCGAGGCGACATCATCGACGGCCGCGATCTGGTCCGGCTCGCGGAACGCGAACTGATGGCGCCGCTCGATGCCGAAGCGCGGCGGCTGGTGGTTGCCGCGAGCAAACGCGTGTCGGTCGTCACCGCCATCAGCCCCCGCGCCGCGGTCGATATGGTGTTCGTGCTGGTCAACGGGCTGCGACTCGTCCGCCAGCTCGCCGTGCTTTACGGCGCGCGTCCGGGCACGCTTGGCGTGTTCAAGCTCCTGCGGCAGGTGGTATCCCATCTGGCGGTCACGGGTGGCATCGGCCTGAGCGACAGCCTGGTGCAGCAGGTGATCGGGCACGGCCTCGCGACCCGGCTTTCCGCGCGACTCGGCGAGGGGATGGTCAACGGCCTTCTGACCGCCCGGCTGGGGCTTTTGACCATCGACCAGGTCCGCCCGCTGCCATTCCTGGAGTTGTCCCGGCCGGCCCTCAGCGATCTGGCGGGTACGCTGGTGCGTTCAGGGGGCGGGGCGACCGATTCTGACGTTCGGACCAAGCCGGGAAAGCCTCCAGTGTAAGGCGCAAAAGCGGTAAAATCCGTTTGTTTCTTGCGTCGATAGCGGCCGGCCGCTATATGCAGGCCATCTCACACGCGGATTGTGGCCTTCGGGCCATCCGGTGGTCCGGGACGCAAGCCCTTCGGTTTGCCCCTCCCGGGCTCACAACGTCCGCGGCGGAACAACCGGAGAATACAAATGGCGCTGCCCGATTACAGCATGCGTCAGCTCTTGGAAGCTGGCGTGCACTTTGGCCACCAAGCCCACCGTTGGAACCCGAAGATGGGGCAATACATCTTCGGCACCCGCAACAACATCCACATCGTCGATCTGGCCCAGAGCGTGCCGATGCTGCACAAGGCTCTGGAGGCCGTGAGCGACACCGTCGCCAAGGGTGGCCGCATCCTGTTCGTCGGCACCAAGCGCCAGGCACAGGATCCGATTGCCGACGCCGCCAAGCGCTGCGCCCAGTATTACGTCAACTCGCGCTGGCTCGGCGGCACGCTGACCAACTGGAAGACCATTTCCGGCTCGATCCAGCGGCTGCGCAAGCTTGAGGAGATGCTGTCCTCGAATGAGGCCCAGGGCTACACCAAGAAGGAACGGCTCGATCTGACGCGCGAGCGCGACAAGCTCGACCGCTCGCTCGGCGGCATCAAGGACATGGGCGGGCTGCCCGACCTCCTGTTCGTGATCGACACCAACAAGGAAGACATCGCGATCAAGGAAGCGCGCCGTCTCGGCGTGCCGGTCGCAGCGGTGGTCGACACCAACTGCGATCCTGATGGCATCACCTATGTCGTTCCGGGCAACGATGACGCCAGCCGCGCGATCTCGCTCTATTGCGACCTGGTCGCACGCGCGGCCATCGACGGTATTTCGCGGGCGCAGGGCAGCCTCGGCATCGACGTCGGCGCCGCGGCTGAGCCGACGGTCGAGGACTTGCCGAAGGCGGAGGAGAAGGGCCTCGGTTTCGAGCCGCTCCCCGGTCCGCGCGGCGTCGCCGACGATCTCAAGAAGCTCACCGGCGTGTCGCCGGCAATCGAGAAGAAGCTCAACGACATCGGCATCTTCCACTATTCGCAGATCGCCGAACTCACCCCCGAGGCGGCGCACAACGTTGGCGAAGAAGTCGGCTTGCCCGGCCGCGTCCAGGGTTGGGTCGCCAAGGCGAAAGAACTGACGGCCGAATGACCGGCAGCGCGGGCTTGATGACCCGCGCGCCTTCTTCGTCCGCAACGGAAGCGAACAATGGCTCAAATCACGGCACAGATGGTCAAGGACCTGCGCGAGATGACCGGCGCGGGGATGATGGATTGCAAGGCGGCGCTGGGAGAATCCCAGGGCAATGTCGAAGCGGCGGTCGATTGGCTCCGTAAGAAGGGCCTTTCCAAGGCGGCCAAGAAGTCCGGCCGGGTCGCGGCCGAGGGCCTGATCGGCGTTGCCGTCAAAGGCACCAAGGGCGTGGTGGTCGAGGTCAATTCCGAAACCGACTTCGTGGCCCGCAATGACCTGTTCCAGGGCTTGGTGAAGATGGTCGCCAATGTCGCGCTCGATGTCGGCCCCGATGTCGAGAAGATCAAGGCGGCGAAATCCGGCAGCGTCACGATTGCCGACAGCATTTCCGAAACGATCGCCAAGGTCGGCGAGAATATGACGTTGCGTCGCGCCGCAGAGGTTTCCGTCAGCGCGGGCGCAATCGGGAGCTATGTCCACAATTCGGTGACCGACGGCCTCGGCAAGATCGGCGTTCTCGTCGGGCTCCAGTCGTCCGGCAAGGTTGACGAACTCGCCGCGCTTGGGCGGCAGATCGCGATGCATGTCGCGTCGTCCAATCCGCTTGCCGTCGATCCTTCGGGCCTCGACGGCGCCATCGTGCAGCGGGAAAAGGACGTCCTCGCCGAGAAGTTCAAGGCGCAAGGCAAGCCGGCTGCGATGATCGAAAAGATCGTCGAGTCCGGCATCAAGACCTACTACAAGGAGGTCTGCCTGCTCGACCAACCGTTCATCTTCGATGATAAGAAGAGCGTGGCCCAAGCTGTGAAAGAGGCCGAGGGCAAGGTCGGTGGGCCGATCAAGATCACCGGCTTCGTCCGCTATGGATTGGGCGAAGGCATCGAGAAGCAGGAATCCGACTTCGCCGCCGAAGTGGCTGCTGCCGCCGGTCAAAGCTGACGACGCGGTCGCGCAGGGGGAGGGGTAAAGGATGGCCAGGCCCGCCTACCGCCGCGTGATCGTCAAGGTTTCCGGCGAAGCGTTGTCGGGCCCGGAGGGCTTCGGCATCCACCAGCCGACCGTCGATCGTATCGCCAAGGATCTGGTCGCCGCGCGCAAGCGCGGTATTACCATTGGGGTGGTGGTCGGTGGCGGCAATATCCTGCGTGGCGTGAAAATGTCGGGCAAAAGCCTGTCGCGGCCGACCGCCGATTCGATGGGCATGCTGGCCACCGTCATGAATGGGCTGGTGCTGGAGGCCGCCATCGAGCGTCAAGGCGCGTCGGCCCGCACGATGTCGGCGCTCGCCATGCCGCAGGTTTGCGAAACCTACGAGCGCGCGCGCGCGTTGCGGCATTTCGACGAAGGCCGCGTGGTGGTGTTCGCCGGCGGCACGGGTAATCCGTTCTTCACCACCGATACTACGGCGGTGCTGCGGGCCGCCGAGATGGAATGCGACGCCGTGCTCAAGGCCACCGACGTCGATGGCGTCTACAGCGCCGACCCCAAAAAGGACCCCAAAGCCAAGCGATATGAGCGCCTTTCGCTTAAGGAGGCGCTCGACCGCGACCTCAAGGTGCTGGATGCGACCGCGTTCGCGCTTGCCCGCGAAAACAGTATGCCTATCATCGTATTCTCAATCCGAGTCCCGGGGGCGATCGAGGCGGTCCTGCGTGGCAAAGGCCGCGCGACCATCGTTGGCGGATAGGCAGAGCGCGGCCGCACGGTGGCGCCCGGTTTGGTAAGGCGGACGTGCGCTCACAGGCGTTGTCGGCAGGGACTTGCGGGAGGGATTTCATGGCATCCGCGAATTTCGATATCGGTGAACTCAAGCGGCGCATGCAGGGCGCGCTCGGCGTGCTTAAGCAAGAACTGAGTGGGCTGCGCACGGGCCGGGCGTCGGCACACCTGCTCGATCCCATCCAGGTCGAGGCTTACGGCCAGACCATGCCGCTCAACCAGGTGGCGACGGTTAACGTGCCGCAGCCGCGTATGATCAGTGTCCAGGTTTGGGACCGTTCAATGGTGAACGCGGTGGAGAAGGCCATCATCGCCGCCAATCTCGGCTTGACGCCGTCGAGCGAAGGGCAGGTGATCCACTTGCGTATCCCGGAACTCAACGAGGAGCGCCGTAAGGAACTGGTCAAGGTCGCGCATAAATATGCCGAAGCCGCGAAGGTTTCGGTGCGACACGTCCGCCGCGACGGTCTGGACCTCTTGAAGAAGATGGAAAAGGATCACCAGATCAGCCAGGACGATCAGAAGCGGTTGGAAGGCGAAGTCCAAAAGGTGACCGATCAGACGATTCTCGATGTCGATCAGATGACGGCGACGAAGGAAAAGGAGATCATGACGGTCTGAGTCCGTTCATCGCCCCATGAACCACGCCCCTTTATCTCCGTGCGAAACGCCGCGGCATGTCGCCATCATCATGGATGGCAACGGCCGGTGGGCGGCGGCGCGTGGTCTGCCGCGGGGCGAGGGGCATCGGCGCGGTGTCGAAGCGGTGCGCCGAACCGTTCGAGCCGCCGGCGAAATGGGTATCGCCTATCTTACCATTTTCTCGTTCAGCGCGGAAAACTGGTCGCGCCCGGCATCTGAGATCCACGATCTGATGGGGTTGTTGCGCCGCTTCATCCGCAACGACCTCGCCGAGTTGCACCGCAGCCGCGTCAGGGTCCGGGTGATCGGCGAGCGCGGCGATCTCGATCCCGACATCCGCCGTCTGCTCGAAGAAGCCGAGGAACTGACCAAGCATAACGATGGACTGACCCTGGTTGTCGCCTTCAATTACGGCGCACGCCAGGAGATCGCGCGCGCGGCCGCGCGGATTGCCATGCAGGTCAAAGCGGGCAAGCTCGATGCGGCGGACGTGACGGCCGATTCCCTGGGGCAGTATCTCGATGCGCCGGATTTGCCCGATCCCGATCTCATCATCCGTACCAGCGGCGAGCAACGGCTTTCCAACTTCCTGCTGTGGCAGGCCGCTTACAGCGAGCTTGTGTTCGTGCCGACCTATTGGCCCGACTTCGACCGCTCGACGCTGGAGAGTGCGATCGCGGAATATCATCGCCGCGAGCGGCGGTTCGGCGGCCTGATCGCGCAGACTGGATCGTAATCGTGTCCGACGACAAACCGGACCAGAGCGTGTTGTCCGGCCCGTCGTTCTTCGCCGGTTACAGCAACTTGATGTTGCGGCTGGTGTCGTCGCTTGTGCTGGCGCCGCTCGCAATCGCGGCGGCTTATGTGGGCGGCGAGGTCTTCCTTGCGTTCTGGGCCCTCGCGGCGCTGATCGTGCTGTGGGAATGGGACACGCTGGTTTGCGCCCGCGACCGCAATTCCGTGTTGACCATCGGCGTGGTGACGCTTGTCGGCGCGGCGTTGCTCTTGGCTTTCGATTGGTTCGGCACGGCGATCACATTGGTGGGACTCGGCCTGTTCGGCGTTGCAGCCTTGGCATCGCGGGCACGTCGCCGCTGGTGCGTTGCCGGCGCGGCCTATGCTGCCGCGCTGCTGATCGCACCCGTCGTTCTGCGGGACGATCCGCGCTTCGGCTTCATCGCCATCCTGTTTGTGTTCGTGATCGTGTGGCTAACCGATATCGCGGCCTATTTCGCCGGCCGTGCCCTCGGTGGGCCAAAGCTCATGCCAAGCGTCAGCCCGAACAAGACTTGGTCGGGTGCCATCGGCGGCACCCTGGCCGGCACCATTGGGGGCGTACTGGTGGCCGGCGCGCCGGGCAATATCGCTCTTATCGCCGTTGCCTTGATCCTGTCCGTCGCCTCGCAGGGCGGGGACCTGCTCGAGTCGGCGATCAAGCGCCGGTTCAGCGCCAAGGACGCAAGCCAACTGATCCCCGGCCACGGCGGTTTAATGGACCGGCTGGACGGCTTCATCGCTGCCGCGGTGGTGGCGGCGTTGATTGGGCTTGCCCACAGTGGATTTGCTGCCCCGGCACGCGGGCTCGTGGTATGGTGAGGGATGCAAGTCGTTAATCCACAACGCCAAAATCAGAAACTGCCGGTTGAAATCGGCACCTTCGACAAGCCCCGCACCGTGACCGTGCTCGGCGCCACAGGTTCGGTGGGCACCAGCACAGTCGATCTCCTCAAGCGCGGAAACGGGCGGTATCGGGTCGAGGCTGTCACCGCGCACCGTAACGCCGTGCAACTCGCCCAGATCGCGCGCGACCTCAATGCGCGCCTGGCCGTCGTCGCCGAACCATCCGCCTACGGCGAACTGAAAGGCGCGCTTGCCGGCTCCGGGATCGAGGCCGCGAGCGGCGAGGCCGCCGTGATCGAAGCGGCGGAACGCCCCGCTGATTGGGTGATGGCGGCGGTCAGCGGCTCGGTTGGATTGAAACCGACGTTGGCTGCGGCCAAGCTCGGCCGCACCGTTGCGCTGGCCAATAAAGAATGTCTCGTTTGTGCCGGCGGCATGTTCATGCGAACGGCCGCGCGGGCCGGAGCAACGGTGCTGCCGGTCGATTCCGAGCACAACGCGATCTTTCAAGCGTTGAGCGCGGGGCCACGCGAGGATGTGAGCCGCATCGTGATTACGGCCTCCGGCGGACCGTTTCGCACCTGGACGCGCGAGGCGATGCGCGCGGCAACGGTGGAGCAGGCGCTCAAGCATCCGAACTGGTCGATGGGCCCCAAGATCACCATCGATTCCGCGACCATGATGAACAAGTGCCTTGAGCTGATCGAGGCGCATCATCTATTCGCGGCCGAGCCCGCGCGTCTCGCAGTGCTGGTGCACCCGCAGTCGATCATCCACGGCATGGTCGAATACCGCGACGGCTCGGTTGTGGCGCAACTGGGCTCGCCCGATATGCGCATTCCCATCGCTCATTGTCTGGCATGGCCGACGCGGATCGACGGGCCGGCGGCTCGACTCGATCTCGCTCGCGTCGGCTCTTTGACCTTCGAGGCGCCGGACGTCGAACGCTTCCCGGCACTGGCGCTCGGTCGCCGTGCGCTTGAAACCGGAGGCGCGGCCCCTACCATTCTCAACGCCGCCAACGAGGTGGCGGTGGCAGCGTTCCTTGCCGGCCGGATCGGCTTCGGCGGGATCGCCGAGATGGTAGAGGCAACGTTGAACGCCGCCGAGCAGCGCAACGCGACGGCGGAACCGCAAGATATCGACGAAGCGTTGGCTGTTGACCATATGGCCAGATCGCTGGCGCAAGATGCCTTGCCTGAAATAGCCGCAAAGTCATTCTAGAAACTCCGTCCTGGGGACGGCCGAGCGGGTGGGAATAGGGCCGGAAATGAGCATTTTCAGTAACCTCGCGTTATGGGGCGGCGGCTGGACCGGGTGGATCGTTCCGTTCCTGTTCGGGCTCAGCATCGTCGTTTTCTTTCACGAGCTGGGGCATTTCCTGGTTGCTCGCTGGTGTGGGGTAAAGGTCTTGACCTTCTCGGTCGGGTTCGGCCCCGAAATCATCGGTTTCAACGACCGCGACGGCACCCGGTGGAAGATTTCCGCCATCCCGCTTGGCGGCTATGTCAAGTTTCTTGGCGACGAGAACGCGGCGAGTGTGCCGGATCAGGGCGCCGTGAGCGGCATGGCGGCTGACGAGCGCAGCCGAAGCTTTTTTCACCAGACCGTCGGCAAGCGTGCTGCGATTGTGGCGGCTGGCCCGTTCGCCAACTTCATCCTGGCCATCGCGATCTTTGCCGTGATCTTCATGATCTACGGCAAGCAGACCACGACCGCTCGAATCGATACGGTGCAACCCAATTCACCCGCCGCTGCGGCGGGCCTTCAGCCGGGCGATGTTGTGCTTGCCATCGATGGCAACCGGATCGAGTCCTTCACGGACATGCAGCGAATCGTCAGCGCGAATGCCGGACGGCCCCTGCAATTCGAGGTCGAGCGCGGCGGTATTCCGGTAACGCTTGCCGCCACCCCCGAGCTTCGGAGAAGCAAGGACGGGTTCGGCAATAATTCCTGTCACGCCGTGCTTGGTGTCAGTCGCTCGATGGCGCCGGCGGAAGTCCACACGGAATCCGTCGATCCCGTCACCGCCGTTTGGCTCGGTGCACGCAAGACCTGGTACATCGTAGACCGGACCTTCTCCTACATCGGGGGGCTGTTCGCCGGCCGTGAATGCGCCGACCAGTTAGGTGGACCGATCCGCATTGCCCAGATTTCCGGGCAGGTGGCGACCCTCGGATTCCTGCCGGTGCTCGACCTTGCCGGAATGCTGTCGGTATCCATCGGCCTCCTGAACCTGTTCCCGGTCCCGTTGCTCGATGGCGGTCACCTTTTGTTCTATGGAATCGAAGCCTTGAGGGGCAGGCCGCTGTCCGCCCGGAGCCAGGAAATCGGCTTTCGAATTGGCTTCGCCCTCGTTGTCATGTTGATGATCTTTACAGTCTTTAATGACACCATCGCGCTCTTGCCGCGGCTTTGGGCGTCGTAAAAATACATCACGGGCCTTTTTCTGCTGGAAATGGGTCCGATGCGACGCACTGTTGTGTTGCAGATCGGGAAAAAGCCTGTAGAAACATGCTGCTGACGAGATTCCGCCGCAACGCCGAGCAGTCGGTAAAAGGGTTCAAAAAGGGCGCGTTTCGCATGAATTCGTGGGTGGGGTTGCTACGGGGCCTGAGTCTGGCCGGGGCGGTCGTTGTCGGCGGCGTGTTCGGCGCAACCGTGGGGGCCATAGCAACGGCGGACCTGGCGGCCGCGCAATCGGCGAGCTCGATTGTTGTCGAAGGCAACCGTCGGGTCGAGGCGGACACCATCCGCTCCTATTTTCACGTCAATCCGGGCGAGCGGCTCGACAGCTACAAGATCGACCAGGCGCTTAAGGCGCTCTACGCCACTGGCCTGTTCCAGGATGTGCGGATCAATCCGTCCGGTGGTCGGCTGATCGTCACCGTGGTCGAAAACCCGGTCGTCAACCGCGTTGCTTTCGAGGGCAACAAGAAGATCAAGGACGAGCAGCTCGGTGTCGAGGTGCAGTCTAAGCCCCGCGGCACGCTGTCCCGCCCGACCGTGCAATCCGACGTGCAGCGGATCGTTGATATCTATCGTCGCAACGGCCGCTTCGACGTGCGCGTCGATCCGAAGATCATCGAGTTGCCCAACAACCGCGTCGATCTCGTCTTCGAGATCAAGGAAGGCGAAAAGACCGGCGTCAAGAAGATCAACTTCGTCGGCAACAAGGCCTATGGCGACCAGCGGCTGAAGGACGAGATCAAGACCACGCAGACGATGCCGATCTTCGGCTTCCTGCAGCAGGCCGATATCTACGATCCGGACCGGATCGAAGCCGACCGCGATCTGCTCCGCCGCTTCTATCTGAAGCACGGTTATGCCGACGTGCGTGTCGTGTCCGCGGTTTCGGTCTACGACCCAGCGCAAAAGGGCTTCATCGTGACGTTCACGATCGAAGAAGGGCCGCGCTACCAGTTCGGCAAGGTGAACATCCAATCCAACGTCACGGCCGTGGATGCGAAGTCGCTTTATTCGCGGCTGCGTGCCTCGGCGGGGGCGGTGTACAACGCCGAAGCGGTTGAAAAGTCGGTCGAGAATTTGTCGATCGAAGTGGCGCGTCGCGGTTATCCGTTCGCCGTCGTTCGGCCGCACGGCGATCGCAATGCGACGACACATCGTATCGATGTGACCTTCAATATCGACGAGGGACCGCGAGTCTACGTCGAGCGCATCAACATCCGCGGTAATGTTCGGACGCGCGATTACGTCATCCGGCGCGAGTTCGATATCGCCGAAGGCGATGCCTATAACCGCGCGCTTGTCGATCGCGCCGAACGACGCCTGAAGAACCTCAACTATTTCAAGAACGTCAAAATCACCAACGAGCCCGGCTCGGCGCCCGACCGTATCGTCCTCAATGTCGAGGTCGAGGATATGCCGACCGGTGAATTCTCGATCGCCGGCGGCTACTCGACCGCGAACGGCGCGATGGCCGAATTGAGCATCGCGGAGCGCAACCTGTTGGGCCGCGGCCAGTTCGCGAAGTTTGCCGTGCAGTATGGCCAATACGCCAAGGGCTTCCAGGTGTCGTTCGCGGACCCGTATTTCCTCGGCTATCGGATCGGCGTCGGCCTTGACCTGTTTATGCGTCAGACGCTGGCATCGAACTATATTTCGTATGACAGCGAGACGGCCGGCATCGCGTTGCGGTCGGGATTTGCGCTGAGCGAGGAGCTGTCGTTCCAGGCGCGTTACAGCATCTACACGCAGAAGATCACGCTGCCGTATGTGCTGAACAACTGTCAGTATTCGCCGAATGCGCTGATTAACAATCCAATACCGGGAGCAAATGGTGTTGGACTGGGTGCTATGCCTGGCGTGAGCGTCGCAAGCGAGGCATTACGTACAGACGGCGGTAACTGCTACAATGACGGCGAGGCTTCTCTGGCCGTCCGCAAGGAGTTGGCGGCGGGCCGTGTCCTCGTGTCGATGCCCGGCTATACGATCGCCTACAGCACGCTCGACAACAACCGCAACCCGACCAGCGGCATTTACGCCGAGTTCAAACAGGACTTCGCCGGCCTTGGCGGTGACGTGAACTTCATCCGTTCGACCGGCGAGGTGCGCAGCTACTACGAGATGTTCTCCGATGTCGTCGCAGTGCTGCGGCTGCAGGGCGGCCATATTGCGAGTTGGGGCGGCAAGGATCTGCGCATGCTGGATCACTTTCAGATGGGCCCCAACCTCGTTCGCGGCTTCGAGCCGTCGGGCATCGGCCCGCGCGACCTGAGCAACCCGCTCCGTCAGGATCCGCTGGGCGGCTCCCTGTATTGGGGCGCGAGCATCGAGGCGCAGGCTCCGTTCACCTTCCTGCCGAAGGACGCGGGCCTGAAGGGCGCGGTGTTTGCCGACGCCGGCTCGCTCTGGGACTACAAGGGCCCGACGTCGTGGGACGTGACCGGTGAGACGCTCAATCCGGCCGACAGCTCCAAGGTGCGCGCTTCGGTCGGCGTCGGCTTGATCTGGAACTCGCCGTTCGGTCCGCTGCGGTTCGACTACTCATTCCCGCTCCTCAAGGAGCCGTATGATCGCGTGCAGCAATTCCGCTTCGGCGGTGGCACGAAATTCTAAGCCGCAGTCGTTCCACGACTTACGGGGTTAGAAGCGAGACATCGGGTGCCCGTCGGGAGCGGCGGGCATCTTCGTTTGGCGGGTACTGCTATGATACCATCTGGTCTTGATCGCGGGCTGCGTGCTAAGCCCGGCAGGCTTGGCGGGCTTGGCAGGCTGTTCGGTGGCGGCGGCGCGCGGATAGTCTAAATCGGAGCGCGAGGCGAAGCCCCGATTGGCGCGAGCGAGTGCTCCCACAGGCGAGGAGGAGAGAGCGAAAGATGAGCGGCGAGACACTTGAAGCCATCGGGATCAAGGAAATCCTTGCCGCGCTTCCGCACCGATACCCGTTCCTGCTGGTGGACCGCATCATCGATATCCGTCGTGACGAGCACGGCATCGGAATCAAGAACGTGACCGCGAACGAGCCTCAGTTCCTTGGCCACTTTCCGAACAATCCGGTCATGCCCGGCGTGCTGCTGCTCGAAGGGATGGCGCAGACGGCCGGCACTCTTTGCATCCGCTCGTTGCCGGAGCAGGTGAAGCCGAACGTCGTTTACTTCCTGACCATCGACAAAGCGAAATTCCGCAAGCCCGTCGTTCCCGGCGATGTCCTCGAGTACCACGTCAACAAGCTCAAACAACGCCGCAACATGTGGTGGTTTCGCGGCGAGGCGAAGGTCGGTGGCGAGATCGTCGCCGAGGCCGAGCTTGGCGCCATGATCGCCGAGGCCTGAGCGTGGCAAAAATCGACCCCAGTTCGCGCGTAGCTGACGGCGCGCGGATCGCCGCCGACGTCGAGATCGGCCCGTTCTGCATGGTCGGCCCCGATGTCGAGTTGCAAAGCGGCGTCCGTTTGCTGTCCCACGTTAATCTGTCCGGCGTCACCTCGATCGGTGAACGCACGGTGATCTATCCGTTCGCTTCGCTTGGCACGCCGCCGCAGTCGAACGGCTATCGTGGCGGCGCAACGCGGCTTGCGGTCGGCAGCGATTGCCGTATCCGCGAGGGCGTGACCATCAACACCGGCACCGAAGACGGCGGCGGCATTACGACGGTCGGCGACCGTTGCTTCCTCATGGCCAACTCTCATGTTGGCCATGACTGCCATATCGGCAGCGATGCGATTTTCGCCAATGGCGCCGTGCTCGGCGGCCATGTTGTCGTTGGAGATCATGCCTTCATTGGAGGCAACGCGGCGATCCACCAATTTGTACGCATTGGCGAGGGCGCGATGCTGGGCGGCCTGAGCGGCATTACGCGGGATGTCATCCCGTTCGGATTTGCCTTCGGCCCGAAGGCCGATCTTGTCGGCCTTAACACCGTGGGCCTCAGGCGGCGCAAGTTCACCCGTGCCGATATCCATCGCATCCGGCGCGCCTACCGAACGCTCTTTTTTGGCGAAGGCGTGTTTTCAGCTCGCCTGCAACAGGCGAGCGAGGAATTCTCATCCGATCTCGTGATCGGCAAGATCATCGCATTCATCCGGGATGGCCGATCGCGGCCGCTGATGATGCCGGCTGTAAATGCCGGAGCCTCGGAGTTCGACGCTGCGCAGTGAGTTGCGGAGGGCAAGGTCGGACGAACCGGCGTGAGCAGGGTGCCATGAGCGAGCGGACGGAACGTGCATCGGACGCCGAGCCCAGCCTCGCCATCATCTGTGGCGGCGGCAGCTTGCCGTTTGCGCTCGCCGACGCCGCGGCGCAGCGCGGTCGCCGCGTGGTGCTGTTTGCGCTGCGCGGCTTTGCCGATCCGAAACGGGTTTCGGGTTACCCGCATCATTGGACCTGGATGGGGCAATTCAATCGATTCATGCGGATCGCGGCGGCCGAGGGTTGCCGCGACGTGGCGCTGATTGGTTCGGTTTCTCGGCCCTCGCTCTGGCGCATCCGACCGGATCTGCGGGTGCTGCGGCTGATGCCGCAAATCCTCCGGCTGTTCCAGGGTGGCGACGACCACTTGCAATCGGGCATCGGGCGGTTGTTCGAGCAGCACGGCTTCCGCCTGCTCGGCCCGAAGGAGATCGCGCCGGAGCTTCTCATGTCTCGCGGTGTGGTCGGGACGCGCGAGCCGAACGAACGCGACCGGGCCGATATCGTGCGCGCCATCGCGCTCCTCAACGCCACGAGCCCGTTCGACATCGGCCAGGCGGTGGTGGTTGCCGACAACCAGGTCCTTGCAGTGGAGGGCCCCGAGGGTACGGACCAGATGCTGGCGCGTGTGGCCGAGTTGCGGCGAAACGGGCGTATCCGCACCGTCGCCGGACGCGGTGTTGTCGTCAAGGCGGTGAAGATCGGCCAGGACTTGCGGATCGACCTACCCTCGATCGGCCCCCAGACCGTCGAGGCGGCGGCCGCCGCCGACCTTGCAGGCGTCGCGGTGGTGGCCGGAACCACTATCGTTGCCGAACCCCAACTGATCGCAGCCGCTGCCGACCGCGCCCGGATTTTTGTTGCCGGTGTCGAAGCCGACGGAACGCTGCGATGACGGACGCCGCGCCCGAACGGTCAGTCTTGCGCGCCGGCCAACTGGAAATTTTCCTGGTTGCCGCCGAGGAATCCGGCGACCGGCTCGGCGGCGCATTGATCCGCGCGCTGCGCCAACGCGCCAGCGTGCCGATTCATGTCTCCGGCGTTGGCGGCCGGGAGATGATCGCCGAGGGGATCGATAGCCTGCTGCCGATCGACGATTTTTCCATCATCGGTTTCGCCCAAATCCCGCGGCGGCTGCCGCGGATTCTGCATCACATGGTCAAGACCGTGCGCGCGGTTCTGGCGCGGCCGCCGCACGCGCTCGTCATTATCGACAGTCCCGGCTACACGCTTTGGGTCGCGCGCTTCGTGCATCGCTTCAATCCGTCGATTCCGATTATCGACTACGTATCTCCCTCGGTCTGGGCATGGCGGTCGGGGCGCGCGCGCTCCATGAGCCGTTACATCGACCATGTGCTGGCGTTGTTGCCGTTCGAGCCGGGCGAACACCGCCGGCTGGGTGGGCCACCATGCAGCTATGTCGGTCACCCGTTGATCGAGGACGCTTCGAAGCTGCGGCCGGACGAGGCCGAAGCGGCGCGACGGCGGGCCGATCCTCCGATCCTGCTGGCGATGCCGGGCAGCCGCAGCGGCGAGGTCACCCGGCTGGCAGATGCGTTTGGCGCGGCGTTGGCGCTGGTGCAGGAGCGCGTCGGGCCGATCGAGGTCGTCGTTCCTACGGTCGCCCATTTGCTGCCACGGGTGACGGCCGCGACGGCGGGGTGGGCCGTGCGGCCGCGCATCGTGGTCGATCAGGCGGAAAAACAAGCGGCTATGCGTGTCGCGCGTGCGGCGTTAGCCAAGTCGGGCACGACGACGCTCGAACTTGCAATCGCCGGCATCCCGATGGTCGCGGCTTACAAGGTTTCCCACCTCGAGGCGCAGGTGATCCAGCGGCTGGTCCGCGTGCCGTCTTACATCCTGGCCAACCTGGTGATCGGGGAGAACGTCGTCCCCGAACTGATGCAGGACGACTGCACGCCTGAGCGGCTCGCCGACGCCCTGGTGCCGCTGATCGGCGACACTCCACAGCGGCGGCGACAGGTCGATGCCTTCTCCTGGCTCGACTCGATCATGGAGATCGGTTCACGCGCGCCGGCGGCTCGTGCCGCCGACATCGTGCTTGGATCGATCCACCGGCCTTCGCCGCGGCCGGGCTAAGCGGCCTTCGCCGTTACTTGCGGCGGGAGATCGGCACGTAATCGCGGCGAGCAGCGCCGGTGTAGAGCTGACGCGGCCGGCCGATGCGTTGGCTCGGATCCTCGATCATCTCTTTCCACTGGGCGATCCAGCCGACCGCGCGCGCCACGGCGAACAGCACGGTGAACATCGTGGTCGGGAAGCCCATCGCCTTCAGCGTGATGCCCGAATAGAAATCGACGTTCGGATAGAGCCGCTTCTCGATAAAATACTCGTCGTGCAGCGCGATCCGCTCGAGTTCGAGCGCGATCTGCAGCAGCGGGTCGTCGCGGTGTCCCAGCTCGCTCAAGACCTCGTGGGCGGTCTTCTGCATGATCTTGGCGCGCGGATCGTAGTTCTTGTAGACGCGATGGCCGAAGCCCATCAGACGGAAGCTGTCCTTCGGGTCCTTGGCGCGCTTGATGAACTCAGGGATTCGCTCGACGCTGCCGATCTCGCCGAGCATCTTCAACGCCGCCTCGTTGGCGCCGCCATGCGCGGGGCCCCACAGCGCAGCGATGCCGGCGGCGATGCAAGCGAACGGGTTGGCGCCGGTCGAGCCCGCGAGCCGCACCGTCGAGGTCGAGGCGTTCTGCTCATGGTCGGCGTGCAGGATGAAGATGCGGTCCATCGCCCGCGCCAGCACCGGGTTCGGCTTGTATTCCTCCGAGGGCACGGCGAAGCACATGCGCAGGAAATTGGTGGCGTAGTCGAGGTCGTTCTTCGGATAAACGAACGGCTGGCCGACGGAATACTTGTAAGCCATCGCGGCCAGCGTCGGCATCTTCGCGATCATGCGGATCGAGGCGACCATGCGCTGGTGCGGGTCGGAGATGTCGATGGAGTCGTGGTAGAACGCCGACAGCGCGCCGACGCTTCCGGTCATCACAGCCATCGGATGTGCATCGCGCCGGAAGCCTTGGAAGAACCGGCTCATCTGCTCGTGCACCATCGTGTGGCGCGTCACGCGGTAGTCGAAGTCGGCCTTTTGTCCGGCCGTCGGCAGCTCGCCGTACAACAGCAGGTAGCACGTCTCCAGGAAGTCGCCGTGCTCGGCCAGTTGCTCGATCGGCACGCCGCGGTAAAGCAGAACGCCCTTATCGCCGTCGATATAAGTGATCTTGGACTCGCAGCTTCCCGTCGAGGTGAAGCCAGGGTCATAGGTGAACATGCCGGTTTCGGCGTAGAGCTTGCCGATGTCGATGACGTCCGGCCCGATCGTTCCTTCGTAAATCGGGAATGACCAGCTCTTGTCGCCGACGGAGAGGTTTCCGGTCTTGAGATTGGTACCGGGTTTGGCGTCCATGATCTTACCTCGATACCGCCGACCCCGCGAAGACGGTGACTTGCTTCATGTTTTCGCGCGTGCGGAGTTCGCGCTGGTGCCCGGTAAATTGCGTATCGCATCCAGTTGTGCGCTGCAAGGTGGCCGGGCGGCCCCGCCGGCGATCAACCGGCGGACGACTGGTCGCGCAGGCGGGCCAGGCTTTCCTCCCGCCCCAGAACCGCAAGGACGTTGAAAATGCCGGGGGAGGTGGTCCGCCCGGTCAGCGCGGCGCGCAGCGGCTGGGCCACGGCGCCGAGCTTGGCCCCGATGCCTTCGGCAAACGCGCGCACGGCCTGTTCCGCGGATGCCGCCGTCCAAGGCTCGACCCCTGCGAGCGCCGAGATGACCTTACCGAGGAGCGCCCGCGCATCGGGCGTCAACAGGGCCGCCGCCTTATCGTCCAGCGCGAGTGGCCGGGCCGCCCACACAAAGCTTGCCGCGTCGAGCAGTTCGACCAAAGTCTTGGCTCGCTCCTTCAACTCGGGCATGGCCGCCATGACCTGACGCCGCACAGCCGGGGTCAGCTTGGCTGCAAGCTCGGCTCCTTGCGGCAGGTGCGGCAGCAGCGAATCGAGGGCGGCCATCAGGTCGCTGTCGGCCGTCGCCCGGATGTAGTGCCCGTTCAAATTTTCGAGCTTGGCGAAGTCGAAGCGGGCTGGCGAGCGGCCGATCTGCGGAAGGTCGAATGCCGCGATCATTTCCTCGGTGGAGAAAATCTCCTGGTCGCCGTGGCTCCAGCCGAGCCGCACGAGGTAATTGCGCATGGCCGCGGGCAGGTAGCCCATTGCCCGGTAGGCATCGACGCCGAGCGCGCCGTGGCGTTTGGACAATTTCGAGCCGTCGGGGCCGTGGATCAGAGGGATGTGCGCCATCGACGGCACGCTCCAGCCGAGCGCCTGATAGATCTGGGTCTGCCGCGCGGCGTTATTGAGGTGATCGTCGCCGCGGATGATGTGGGTGACGTTCATGTCGTGGTCGTCCACCACCACCGCCAGCATGTAGGTCGGCGTTCCATCCGAGCGCAGCAGCACCAGGTCGTCGAGGTTTTCGTTCTGCCAGGTGACCCGGCCCTGAACCTGGTCATCCACCACGGTTTCGCCCGTCAGCGGCGCCTTGAGGCGTATGGCGGGTTTGACGCCGGCGGGCGCATCAGCGGGATCGCGATCGCGCCAGCGGCCGTCGTAGAGCCGCGTGCGGCCCTCGGCTCGCGCCTTTTCGCGCATGGCGGCCAGTTCATCGGGGGAGGCATAGCAGCGATAGGCGGTGCCCGCCGCGAGCATCTGCTCGACCACCTCGCGGTGCCGCTCCACCCGCGAGAATTGGTAGATGACATCGCCATCCCAATCGAGGCCGAGCCAGGAGAGGCCATCGAGGATTGCGTCGATGGCTGCTTTGGTGGAGCGTTCGCGGTCGGTGTCCTCGATCCGCAGCAGCATCTTGCCGCCGCGGCTTCGCGCGTAGAGCCAATTGAACAGGGCCGTTCGGCCCCCGCCGATATGCAGGAAGCCAGTGGGGGAAGGTGCAAAACGTGTAACGACGGGTTCGGTCATTTCGGATGGGCTGGCCCTGCAGGCATCGGTCGATATCGCGCACCATGTAGCATAAAAAGGCAAACTCTAAGTCCAACGGCCCAATCGGCAGGCTGTTGGGGGCGGATCGGTCCGTTGCCCGGCGCGTCAACCGATGGTGCGTAAACCGGCTTGGCGCGCCAGCAGGGATTTGGCACATAAGTCGCAAACAAGCATCAAGGAATTGGGCGCAGGCATGGCAACGGGCTTGGCGGCAGGCGAGGCAACGACAGAAGGCACGCGCGATTTCATTCGTGAGATCGTCCAGGCCGACCTCGATGCCAAGCGGCACGAAACGGTGGTGACCCGGTTCCCACCGGAGCCAAACGGCTATCTCCATATCGGCCACGCGAAATCCATCTGCCTCAACTTTGGCATCGCCGCCGAGTTCGGCGGTCGGTGCCATCTCCGCTTCGACGACACCAACCCGGCCCGCGAGGAGCAGGAGTATATCGACGCCATCGAGCGCGACGTGCGCTGGCTGGGCTTCGACTGGGGGACCCACCTCCATCACGCATCGGACTATTTCGAGCAGCTCTATAAGTGGGCCGAGGTGCTGATCGAGGCCGGCAAGGCCTATGTCGACGACCAGTCGCCGGAGGAAATGCGGATCAACCGCGGCACCCTGACCGAGCCCGGCAAGAACAGCCCGTTCCGCGACCGAACCGTGGAGGAAAACCTCGATTTGTTCCGCCGCATGAGGGCCGGGGAGTTTCCGAACGGCGCGCGCGTCCTGCGCGCCAAGATCGACATGGCGTCGGGCAACATCAATCTGCGCGACCCGGTGCTCTACCGCATCCTCCACGCCACCCACCCGCGCACCGGCAAGGCGTGGTCGATCTATCCGAGCTACGATTTCGCCCACGGCCAGTCGGATGCGATCGAAGGCATCACCCATTCGATCTGCACCCTGGAGTTCGAGGATCATCGCCCGCTTTACGATTGGTTCCTCGACAACCTGCCGGTGCCGTCGCACCCGCGGCAGTATGAATTCGCGCGGCTGAACATGACCTATACGGTCTTGTCCAAGCGCGTGCTGACCACGCTGGTCCGCGACCGCCATGTGAACGGCTGGGACGATCCACGCATGCCGACGCTCGCGGGGTTACGCCGCCGTGGCGTGCCGCCCGAGGCGATTCGCGATTTCATCAAGCGCGTCGGCGTGGCCAAGGCCAACAGCGTGGTCGATGCCGCCATGCTCGATTTCTCCATCCGCGAGGTGCTGAACAAGTCGGCGCTCCGACGCATGGCGGTACTGCGCCCGCTCAAGGTGGTGATCGAGAATTATCCCGAGGGGCAGGGCGAGGAGCTTGAGGCGGTCAACCATCCGGACAATCCGGAGGCGGGAACCCGCAAGCTTCGCTTCGGCCGCGAGCTTTATATCGAGCGGGACGATTTTATGGAGAACCCGCCGAAGAAGTTCTTTCGCCTTTCGCCGGGCAAGGAGGTGCGGCTGCGCTATGCCTACTTCATCACTTGTCGGGAGGTGGTGAAGGATGCGAACGGCGAGGCAATCGAGCTGCGCTGCACCTACGATCCGGCGACACGCGGCGGCAATGCACCCGACGGCCGCAAGGTGAAGGCCACGATCCATTGGGTGTCGGCGATGGATTCCAAGATCGCCGAGGTGCGGCTCTACAATCCGCTGTTCAGCAAACCGGACCCAACCGGCGGCGAAGGTTTCACGGCCGATCTCAATCCACAGTCGCTTGAGGTGTTAAGCGACGTGCGCGTCGAGCCGGCGCTTACCCAGCCAGGCAACGACGCCAGCCCGGTGCAGTTCGAGCGTCAGGGCTATTTCGTCCGCGATCCCGACTCCACCGCTGACCGCCCGGTGTTCAACCGCACCGTCGGATTGCGTGATACGTTCGCCAAGGAGGTTGGCGGCAAAAGCTGAGGAGCCGCCAACCCGACGAGCGTCGCGTGGGGAGCGTCGCGCATGGCGGATTGGGGCAGGGCCGGCGGGGGAGGCCGCGGCCGGATTGAAGCGCAGGCTGCAACGTGGGACGCCGCGGCGCGCCGTTACCGTGCGCTGGCCGGCTTGCGGCCCGCGTTTGGCGGCGTATTCGTCGAGCGCATTCGGAAATGGGGCATCGCCGACGTCGCGCCAGGGCGGCTGTTGCCATGGCTTCCGGTCGCATTCGGGCTCGGGATCGCATTGTATTTCGCCGCCGAGCGCGAGCCTGCATGGTGGGCGGGCGCGGGCTTGGCCGCGATTTGCTGCGCGGGGAGTGTTCTCCTGCGCCATCGGCCGGTTGCTTTCCCGCTGACGCTCGCCGCCACCGCCGTGGCGGCGGGCTTCACCGTTGCAACAGTGAAGGCGTTGCAGGTGGCGCACCCCGTACTGGAACGTCCTACGAGCGTTGCAGTCACCGGCTTCGTCGAGGTACGGGAGGAGCGTGAGCGCAGCGACCGGGTGGTGGTCCGGGTGTCGTCGCTTGAAGGCTATCGACTGACGCAGAAGCTCGACCGTGTTCGGGTATCGGTGCGCAAGGGTACCGCGCCGCCGGTGGGGGCCTATGTGACCTTGCGCGCGCGGCTGAGCCCGCCGCTCGAACCGCTGCGGCCTGGCGGCTACGATTTTGCGCGCGATCTTTATTTTCAGGGCATCGGCGCCACGGGCTTTGCGCTCGGCGCCATTCGTATCGCCGAACCGCCAGCGTCGCCCGGCGCCTGGCTGCGCTACGCAACCGCCGTTCAAGGTTTGCGCGATGCCATCGACGATCGCATTCGTGCGGTCATCGGGGGCGACCGCGGCGCGATTGCATCGGCGCTGGTCACTGGCAAGCGCGATGCCATTTCCGCGCCCGTCAACGACGCCATGTATGTGTCGAGCCTGGCGCATGTGCTGTCGATCTCCGGCTATCACATGGCCGTGGTGGCCGGCGCCGTGTTCTTTGTATTGCGGGCGCTGCTCGCGCTCGTGCCGGCGTTGGCGATCGGCCGCCCCATCAAGAAATGGGCGGCCGCCGGGGCGCTCGTAGCCGCAGCCGGCTATCTCCTGTTGTCGGGTGCGGAGGTCGCGACCCAGCGCTCGTTCATCATGGCGGCTATCGTGCTGGTCGGCGTGATGGCCGACAGGCCGGCGCTGACGCTACGCACGCTGGCACTGGCGGCGTTTGCCGTGCTGCTGATTGCACCCCAGGCCCTGGTGCATCCAAGCTTTCAGATGTCGTTTGCCGCGACACTGGCATTGATCGCGGCCTATGAGCGCGGGTTGCCGTGGATGACCGCAGGCGCCGACACGTCGGCGGGGGCGCGCGTGGCGCTCTGGGGCGGTCGGGAAATCATCGGACTGATCTTTGCTTCACTGGTCGCGGGCCTCGCCACCACGCCATATGCGGCATTTCATTTCCACAGGCTCGCGCCCTATGGCGTTCTCGCCAATCTCCTGGCCATGCCCATCGTGTCGATCTGGGTGATGCCGGCGGGCCTTCTCGGCTTGCTCGCCATTCCGTTCGGCTTCGACTCGTTTCTGTGGAGACTAATGGGTGAGGGGATCGACTGGATGATCGCGGTCGCCCTGTTCGTCGCGCGTCTTCCGGGCGCGGTCGGGCATGTGGCGGCGTTCGGGACCGGGGCGCTGCTGCTGGGCACTGGCGGCCTTGCCGTTCTCTGTTTGCTGAAAAGCCCGCTGCGCTGGTGCGGCGCGGGTGTGATCATCGTCGCGGGCCTATGGGCGGTCACAACACCGCAGCCGGATATCCTGGTATCGGCCGATGGCCAGGCCCTCGCCGTACGTGGCGCGGATGGAAGGCTTACGATCCACCGCAGCGGCCGCGACCTCTTCACCGCAAAGGAGTGGCTCGCGGCGGACGGCGATTCCCGTGCCGCCAGCGACAAATCCCTGAGCAACGGATTTCGCTGCGATGAAGCTGGCTGCATCGCCCGGCTGGCCGACGGCCGCATCGTGTCGCACGCGACCGCGTCCGATGCCTTCGAAGAGGATTGCGCACGGGCGGCCATCGTGGTCACGCCGCGGCAGGCTCCGACGGACTGCGCGGCGTTGGCGATCGACCGCGATGTTTCCCGCATCAAGGGCGCCGTGGCATTGCGCGCCAATGGCGAGGGCTGGGAGATCGTTGCGGCGCGGCCGAGCGGCCATGACCGGCCCTGGGCGCGCGCGGCGCCAAAAAACACCGCGGCCGTCGGTTCAAGCTCCCCACCAGCCACGAACGATGCCACGCCCCGTGCTGAGGACCTGGAGGCCGGCGACTAGGTCGTGTGAGGCGTGTGTGCGGTAACCCGCGCGGTTAATACCGGCGGAACAGTCCGACCATCTTGCCCTGGATGCGGACCCGCGTCGGGGGCAGGATCCGCACCTCGTAGGCCGTGTTGGCCGGCTCAAGCGCAATCGACGCGCCGCGCCGACGGAAGCGCTTGAGCGTCGCCTCTTCCTCGTCGATCAGCGCCACCACGATGTCGCCGGTGTCAGCGGCTTCGGTTTTCCGAATGAGGACGGTGTCGCCTTCGAGAATGCCGGCCTCGATCATGGAATCGCCGCGCACCTCAAGCGCAAAGTGGTCGCCGCTGCCCAGCATATCGGGCGGCATGTTGATGACCTGGGTCTTGGTCTGGATCGCCTCGATCGGCGTACCGGCCGCGATCCGGCCCATCAGCGGAATGGCGACGGGACGGCCGCTGTCATCCTCCGAAGGGGTGCGTACGCGGCCGAGGTTGCCCTCGATTACGCTCGGGGTGAACCCGCGCCGGGCGACACTCTGCCCCACCGGTTCCGGCAGCTTGATGACCTCGATGGCGCGCGCCCTGTTCGGCAGCCGGCGGATGAAGCCGCGCTCCTCGAGCGCGGTGATAAGACGGTGGATGCCGGACTTCGAGCGCAGATCGAGCGCGTCCTTCATCTCGTCGAAGGAGGGCGGGACGCCTGTCTCCTTCAAACGCTCGTGGATGAAGCGCAGCAACTCGAATTGCTTGCGAGTCAGCATCGTCGTGGTTCCTCCCCGTTTCCAGGACCCAAACGGGTCGGAAAACAAATCATGAACGGACACTATATGTTCTATCCTTGTTCCGCAACCTTTTAATTTCGCGTGAACAAGTCGAAGGACCGCTACAACGACCGCGTAAGCCTAAGGATCGAACAACGGCTTCCTGCCTCGGCTGCCGCCGCAAAGGGCTCGCGAACCACAAGACAATCGGCCTTTGCGAGCGCCGCCATCATCGAGGAGTCCTGTATCCGCACCGGAGTCGCCACCGGGATACCATCGGCCCCCAAGGCGAGGGTGGCGCGCAGATAGTCCGCCCGCTCGTCGTTGGTGGGGAGCGCCGCACCGAGCGTGGCCGATTCGGGAAACGGCATGACATCGGTCCGGCCGGCTAGCCTGCGGATCAGCGGCACCAGGAACAGGAACGCACAGACGTAGGCCGATACGGGATTGCCGGGTAGGCCGAGCACCTGCATCGCAGCGAGCCGGCCGTGCATCATCGGCCGCCCCGGCCGCAACGCGACCTTCCAGAACGATAGATCGAGGCCTTCGGCCTTCAGCCCGCGCTGCACCATGTCATAGTCGCCGACCGATGCGCCGCCGGTGGTCACGAGGATGTCCGCACCGCTCTCGCGCGCCCGGCGGATCGCCGCAATGGTGGTGTCCACGTCGTCGGGCACGATGCCGAGGTCGATCACCGCCGCACCCTCACGGCGCGCCAGCGCCATCAGCGCAAAGCCGTTGGAATAGACGATCTCGCCCGGTCCGAGCGCACTGCCGGGGGCTTTCAGCTCGTCTCCGGTCGCAAACACCGCCACCTTTGGGCGCGCGTGAACCGGCAGCGTCGGATGGTTCATCGCCGCCGCCAGCATCACGTCGCGGTCGTTGAGCTGTCGGCCGCGCGGAAGCAGCACTTGGCCTTCGTGAAAATCGAGGCCGGCGCGGCGGATGTGCCGGCCCGCGGCCGATGGCCTTTCCACGACAACGCGGTCGCCGTCGCGATGGGTGTGCTCCTGGATCACCACCGTGTCCGCGCCGAAGGGCATCACGCCGCCGGTGAAGATGCGGGCAGCTTCGCCGGCCGCCACCGTGCCGCCGAACGGATGGCCGGCTGCAATTTCCCCGATCAGGCGGAGCGTGGCCGGCGCCGTCGCGACATCGGCGGCGCGAACGGCATAACCGTCCATCGCGGAAAGGTCGGCCGGTGGCTGGGTCCGCCGCGCGGCGATGTCGTCCGCCAGTACACGGCCATCGGCATCCTTCAGAGCAACGAATTCGCGCGACGAAGGCTCGACGTCGGCCAGCACGCGGGCCAGCGCATCAGCGACCGACAACAACGCCATGTGCTTATCCTTTGCCGGAGTGCTTATCCCTTGGCGGAGCGTCCGGCGCGATAATGTCCTGACTTGCCACCTTGCTTTTCAAGGAGCCGGATGCCTTCGATCCGCATGCCGCGCTCGACGGCCTTCACCATGTCGTAGATCGTCAGGCACGCAACCGACACAGCGGTCAGCGCTTCCATCTCGACGCCGGTCTGGCCGGTGACTTTTACGGTCGCGCGGACCACGAAGCCCGGGAGCTTGGGCGCAGGATCGATATCGACGGCGATTTTCGTGACGGCCAGCGGATGGCAGAGCGGGATCAGCTCATGCGTGCGCTTGGCAGCCATGATACCGGCGATGCGCGCGGTGCCAAGCACGTCGCCCTTCTTGGCGTTGCCCTTGCGCACGAGATCGTATGTCGACCGCGTCATGATCACGCGGCCTTCCGCCACGGCAACCCGATCCGTCGCGGTCTTGGCCGAGACGTCGACCATGTGCGCTTCGCCGCCTCGGCCGAGATGGGTCAGCGTCCGGGCCACGGCTACCTCGCGGCGGTGATGTCGGCCGGCCTGCGAGCCAGCAATGCGCGGGTGGCCGCGGCAACGTCGGCTTGCCGCATCAGGCTCTCTCCAACCAGGAAGGTCCTGATTCCGACCGCGGCGAGCCTGGTCAAATCCGCAGGCGTATGAATGCCGCTTTCGCCGACGATGACGCGGCCGGCGGGAACACGCGGCGCGAGACGCTCGCCGATTTCAAGCGATGTCTTGAACACCTTGAGGTCGCGGTTATTGATGCCGATCAGCCGCGATCGCAATTTCGTCGCGCGCTCAAGCTCAGCTTCGTTGTGAACCTCGATCAGCGCATCCATTCCAAAGCTTGTTGCCGCAATCTCCAACTCGGCCGCGCATGTATCGTCCACCGATGCCATGATGATGAGGATTGCATCGGCTCCCATCGCGCGGGCTTCCGCGACTTGGTAGGGCTCGAACATGAAGTCCTTGCGCAGCACTGGCATGGTCGTTGCCTCGCGCGCCGCGGTCAGGAATTCGGGCCTGCCTTGAAAGGAGGGCGTATCGGTCAATACCGACAGGCACGCAGCGCCGCCAGCCTGGTAAGCGCGTGCAAGTGAGGGCGGGTCGAAATCGGCGCGGATCAGACCCGCCGAAGGGCTCGCCTTCTTGATCTCGGCAATCAGTGCATAGTCGCCGGCCGCGATCCGTCCTTCGATGGTTTTGAGAAATCCGCGCGGGGCAGGGGCTGCCTTCGCCGCCGCTTCAACCTCGGCGTAGGGTCGGCCGCGTTTGGCGGCCGCGATCTCGTCGCGCTTGTAGGCTTCGATCTTTTTCAGGATATCCGTCATGGTGCGTTCGAAACCGCGATCAGCCGCTCGAGCCTTGCCTCTGCAGCGCCAGTATCGATCGAGCGCGACGCCATTGAAACGCCATCCTTGAGGTCCGTGGCTCGGCCGGATACGACCAACGCCGCCGCGGCATTCAAAACGGCGATATCGCGATAGGCGCCGCTTTCGCCTTTAAGCACAGCCACGAGCGCCTTGGCGTTGACCTCGGCATCGCCGCCGCGCAACGCATCCGGCTTGGCGCGGGCAAGCCCGACGTCCTCGGGGTTGATCTCGAAGGTTCGCACCTTGCCGTTTTCAAGAGCGGCGACGTAGGTCGTCCCCGAGGTGGTGATTTCGTCGAGGCCGTCGGAGCCATGCGCCACCCAGATGCATTCCGAACCGAGGTTCTTGAGCACATGGGCCATCGGCTCGATCCATTGCCGCGAGAACGCACCGATCATCTGGCGCTTCACGTTCGCCGGGTTGGACAGAGGTCCGAGCAGGTTGAAGATCGTGCGCGTGCCAAGCTCGACGCGGGTCGGCCCGACGTTCTTCATTGCCGGGTGATGGGTCGGCGCGAACATGAAGCCGATGCCGGCTTCATGCACGCATGTCCCGACCTGCTGGGGCGTGAGGTCGATCTTGACGCCGAGCGCCATCAGAACGTCCGCCGCGCCGGACCGTGACGACAGCGCGCGGTTGCCATGCTTGGCGACCGGGACGCCTGCGCCCGCGACGATCAGCGCCGCGCAGGTCGAGATATTGAACGAGCCCGATGCATCCCCGCCGGTGCCGACGACATCCACCGCGTCGGGTGGCGCATCGACCTTGAGCATCTTGGCGCGCATCGCGCTGACAGCACCGGTGATTTCTTCCACCGTTTCGCCGCGCACGCGCATGCCCATCAGAAGGCCGCCCATCTGCGACGGTGTTGCTTCGCCCGACATCATGCGGTCGAAGGCACGAGCCGCCTCCTCGCGCGTGAGCGCCGCGCCCGAGGCGACCTTGGCGATGAGCCCCTTCAGTTCGTCGCTCACAAACCTCTCCTCAATGCACTGTGAATTTACGGCGAGCGGCGTTCCACTGCGCGGCAAGATCGAGAAAATTCTTCAGCATCAGATGGCCATGTTCGGAGGCGATGCTTTCGGGATGGAATTGCACGCCGTGCACCGGCAGGGTCTTATGCGCGAGCCCCATGACGAGTCCGTCGTCGGTTTCGGCCGTGACGCTGAGCGTTTCGGGGATGCTGTCGCGTTGAATCACCAGCGAGTGATACCGCGTCGCTTTGAACGAGCCGTTGATGCCACGAAACACGCTCGCGCCGCGATGATGAATGTCGGAAAGCTTACCGTGCACGGGCTTGGGTGCACGCACCACCCGGCCGCCGAACGCCTGGCCGATAGCCTGGTGACCGAGGCAGACGCCGAGGATCGGCGTCGTCGGGGCAGCCTGCGCAATCAGGTCGAGGCAGATGCCGGCTTCGTTGGGCGTACACGGGCCGGGCGACAGCACAATCGCCTCGGGCGCGGCCTCCTGCACCTGCGCAACGGTAATCTTGTCGTTGCGGTGGACGACAACCTCGGCCCCAAGCCCGCCGAGATAATGGACGAGGTTGAAGGTGAAGCTGTCGTAATTGTCCACAAGCAGGATCATAGCGCCGGTTCTCACGCCTGTTCAGGGTCTTAGACGCGCGGTGGGGCGGGGGTCAAGACGGGGAGCGTGGGCTGGGCGGCGTGTGGCGCTATTGACCGCGGCCGGCGGCGCTGGCGAAGCGGCGGGCTTCTTCGGCTGCGCGGAACAGCGCCTTCGCCTTGTTCACGCATTCGGTCTGCTCGCTGGCCGGGTCGCTATCGGCGACGATGCCAGCGCCGGCCTGAACGTACATCATGCCATCCTTGATGAGCGCGGTGCGTAGCACGATACAGGAATCCATTTCGCCGGCAGCCGAGAAATAGCCGACGCAGCCGGCATAAAGTCCGCGTTTGTCCTTCTCGAGTTCGTCGATGATCTGCATCGCACGCACCTTCGGCGCGCCCGACACGGTGCCGGCGGGAAAGCCCGCAGCGAGCGCATCGAGCGCGTCACGGTTATCGGCCAACGCGCCTTCGACGTTGGAGACGATGTGCATGACGTGGCTGTAACGCTCGATGAAGAACTGATCGGTGACTTTGACCGAGCCGATGCGCGACACGCGGCCGACATCGTTGCGGCCGAGGTCGAGCAACATGAGATGCTCGGCGCGCTCCTTCGGATCGGCCAAGAGTTCGTTCTCCAGCGCCTTGTCATCGTGTGGGGTTGCGCCGCGCGGCCTGGTGCCGGCGATGGGACGGATCGTCACCGTGCCCTGGCGCACCCGCACCAGGACCTCCGGGCTTGAGCCGGCAACCGCATAGCCACCGAAGTCGATGAAGTAGAGGAACGGCGCCGGGTTGACCCTGCGCAGCGCACGATAAAGCGCGAACGGCGGCAGTGAGAACGGCGCCTCGAAACGCTGAGACAAAACCACCTGGAAAATGTCGCCGGCGAGGATGTAGTCCTTCGCCTTCTGCACCATCGTCCGGTATTCCTCGGGCGTGGTGTTGGAGTGGGCCGGCACGTCGATTGGACCGGCCTCGGCGGCCGCCGCGGCTTTGTCGAGCGGCTTGTCGAGCGCATCGACGACGCCGGCCAGACGCTCGTGCGCGCGGGCGAGGGCAGCCTTGGCGCTGACGCCGGCCTCCGGACGCACCGGCGTGACCACGATGATGGTGTCCTTCACCGCGTCGAATACCACCACGAGCGTGGGGCGGATGAACACGGCATCGGGAATACCGATGGGATCGGGATGGGCCGCCGGCAGGTTTTCCATCTGCCGCACCATGTCGTAGCCGAGATAGCCGAACACGCCGGCCGCCATCGGCGGCAGGTCTTCAGGCAGGGCAATGCGGCTCTCGGCGACAAGCGCGCGTAGGGCCGCGAGCGGCGGCTCGGCAACCGGGACGAAGGCAGCCGGATCGCTTCGCAGCGTGCGGTTGATCTCGGCATGCGGGCCGTTCATCCGCCACGCCACGTCCGGGTCGAGTCCGATCACCGAGTAGCGGCCGCGTACCGCGCCGCCTTCGACGGACTCGAGCAGGACGCTCATGGGTCGCCCGCCAGCGATCTTCAGGAACGCAGAAACCGGCGTTTCCAGGTCGGCGACCAGCGTCGTCCAAACGACCTGGGCTTCGCCGCGGCCATAGCGCGCCGCGAAGGCTTCTGCCGACGGCTCAATCTGCATGACGTACTCGGACTCAGAAGTTCTGCGCGTTGCCGCCCACGGCCTGGTTCAGCGCATTCTGGTTGATCGTGACCCCGGCGTCGGCTTGCAACTTTGCCACGTATTCGGCGACGCGATCCTCAACGTTGCGGTTGCGCAATGCCTCGTCGAGGCGCTTGGCTTCCGCCGATTGTGGATCGAGTGGGGGCACCTTGGCCTCCGTTACGCGGAACAGCAGCCGTTCGGTCGGGGTTGCGCCCTCGACGGTGCCGGACTCGCCCTGCGCGGTGCGGAAGATTTCGGCCACGGCGGCAGCCGTCAGGCCCGCAGGTGTGTTGCCGCGTTTGATGCCCGGACGCCACTCGGTCTTGAGCTTGTCGGCCGCGACGATATCGGCAAACGAGGCGCCGGCCTTGATCTTGTCGAGCATCTCCTTGGCCTTGGCCGTAAGCCGCTGCTGAACCTGTTCGTCGCGCCAACGCGCGGTCACCTGGTCCTTGACCTCCGTGAGGGGGCGGTCGCGTGCCGGGGTGATCGCATCGACGTTGTACCAGACGTAGCCGCCACGGTTCGGCAGCCGGAGCGGCTCGTTCTCGCCGTCGACCTCGGCATTGAAGGCGGCCGAGAGCACGTCCACGCCCTGCGGCAAGCCGGCAACCGGCTTGCCATCCGGGCCGTTGCCATTGTTGTCGATCGCCTCGATGACAATCGGCTTGAGATTGCTCTTGCGCGCGGCTTCGGCGAGCGTGGCGCCGCTCAGCCGTTCGTCCTCGACCTTCTCCTGCACATTGATCAGTTCGTTGCGCGCGCGGTCGGTCGCGATCTCGCGCTTGATCTCGGCGGCAACCTCCTCGAACGGTCGGACCTTGGCCGGTTCGATGGTTTCCACCTTGACGATGGCGACGCCGAAACGGCCCTCGATCGGGGCGCTGATCTCACCGGCCTTGAGCTTGAAAGCGGCCTCGCCGACGTCGCGGTCGACCACGGCGGTCTTGGCGACGGTGCCGAGATCGATGTCGCTATCCTTCAGGCCGCGCTCGGTGGCCAGCGCCTCGAATGTCGTTCCGGCCGCGAGCTTGGCCTTGGCGGCTTTGGCTTCGTCAATGTTGGGGAACACGATCTGCTTCAGGTGACGGCGCTCTGGCGTTTCATAGCGAACGCGGCGGTCGTCATAGGATTTGCGCACATCGACGTCGGAAACCTCGATATGCGCGGCAAGCTCTTCGGGCGTCAGCGATACCACGGTGATCTTGCGGAATTCGGGCGCGCGGAACGCGACCTTGCGCTCCTCAAAATATTTGGCGAGCACATCCGGCGCCGGGTCGGGAATATTGCCCGCCTGCTCCGGCCCGAGCACCACATAGTCGATCGAGCGTTCTTCGTTCTGGAAGCGATTGAATGCCTCCAGCGCGGCTTTCGGGACAACCGTTTCGCCGCCCACGGTTCCGACCAGTTGCTGGCGCAACATGGTCCGGCGCTGCTCGTCCAGGAATCTCGCTTCGGTGTAACCGGCGTTGCGGATCACCGCCTCGAACCGGGCGCGATCGAACTGGCCGTTGATACCCTTGAAATTGGCATCCTCAGTGATCTGCCGACCCACCTCGGCGTCGCTGACGCGAAGCCGCATCGCCTGCGCCTTTTGATCGAGTACCGTCTCACCGATCACTTGTCCCAGCAACTGGCGGTCGATGCCCAGTGCCCGCGCCTGATCCGGCAGGATTGGGCGGCCGATCTGCCGGCCGAGTTGCTGCAGCCGGTCCTGGTAAAGCTGGCGGAATGTCTCGGTGCGGATCTCCGTCCCCCCGACCGTGGCAACGGACGTGCGGGCTGCACCCTGGAACATGTCGCCAATGCCCCAAATGCCGAAACTGATGGCGATCAGGCCCAAAACAACGCCCATGACGGCGCGCCCGATCCAATTGGAGGAGGCTTTGTGAATACCTCGAAGCATGAATCCGTTCGTCTTGTTGGGGGTGTAAGGCCGAGTCCAGGCCAATTGCGGCGGAATATACGGGCCGCTTACGGAGGCCGCAACACGCCGAGCCGCGCTAAAGGGCCTCTGGCGCCGCTTCCGACGCTCTGCTAACCGCAGGGCAAAAGGGAAACATCGCATGGCCCCATCGCCCCGCCGCCCGCTTGTCGCGGGCAACTGGAAAATGAACGGCCTTAAGGCCTCGACCGCCGAACTCGGCAAGATCATGCAGGGGGTGGGCGACCTGTGGACCAGGACCGATCTCATGATCTGCCCGCCGGCGACGCTGGTCATGACCTTCGCCGTGGTTGCCTTGGGTTCCAAGGTCGCTATCGGCGGCCAGGACTGCCATGCCGAGCCTTCGGGCGCGTTCACCGGCGACATTGCGGCCGAAATGCTGGCTGACCTCGGCGCCAGAGCTGTGATCGTCGGGCACTCGGAGCGGCGGACCGCCCATAACGAAACCGACGCCCAGGTGCGGGCCAAGGCACAGGCGGCCTGGCGGGCCGGTCTGACCGCCATCGTTTGCATCGGGGAAACCCGTGCGGAACGGGAGGCGGGGCGCACGCTCGACGTGCTCGGCCGCCAGCTCGACGGGTCGTTGCCGGACGGTGCGACGGCCGCCAACCTCGTGGTCGCCTACGAGCCGGTCTGGGCGATCGGCACCGGCCTGACGCCGACTTCGGCCGATGTGGCGCAGGCGCATGAATTCATCCGTACCCGACTGGCCAAACGTTATGGCGGCATCGCGGAAGGGGTGCGCGTTCTTTACGGCGGCTCGGTGAAGCCCTCGAACGCGGCTGAATTGATGGCCGTTGCCAACGTGGACGGTGCGCTGGTGGGCGGAGCAAGCCTGAAGGCTGAGGACTTCCTGGGAATCGCCGCGGCCTATCGTTAAGGCCAGCCGGGAACCCGCGTCGGGGTGGAAATGCACGGGGGGATCGTGTAGACGGAGCCAACCCCCCATATGAGGGATTGTGGATTGGGCCTGTCGGCCTCAGTCGCGTTTGAGCGGAATCTTCATTGAGCGGAATCTTCATGCAGACGGTTATCATCCTCATCCATCTCATGATCGTGATCGCGATGGTCGGTCTGGTTCTGATCCAGAAGTCGGAAGGCGGCGGTCTGGGCATGGGTGGCGGAGGTGGCGGGTTCCTCTCCAGCCGCGGCACGGCAAACATGCTGACCCGCAGCACGGCGATCCTGGCCATCCTGTTTTTTGCCACCAGCCTCGTTCTTTCGATGCTCGCCGGCTACGAGCGCAAGCCTCGTTCGATTCTCGACACGAGCGCCACGCCAGCGGCCCCGACCGTCCCCGCCGCGCCAGGAAGCGGTGGCGTCCTCAATCAACTCGGGGGGGCTCCGCAACCGGCACCAGCGGCGCCTCAGACGCCAGCCGGACCTCAGGTCCCCCGATCGCAATAGAGAGACACCAAGGGCCGGTTCTCCGGCCCTTCGCTTTTTCGATGAGACACAACATGAGCCGGCCGAGACGAGGTAGGAGCAGTTTGAAGCAACCGGTTGTTGCCGCCGATGGTTTCTTGCCGGGCGGTTTCTCGCCGATTGTCCACAGCATACCGAACCGCATGGCTCGATCCCATTCGGCGCTCTCGTCGAATCGATTCGCCCCAGTTAAACGTTAAGCCCCATGGCGCGGTATATCTTCATCACCGGCGGCGTGGTTTCCTCCCTCGGCAAGGGCCTTGCATCGGCCGCTCTCGGCGCTCTGTTACAGGCGCGCGGGTATACGGTCCGTCTGCGAAAGCTCGACCCCTACCTCAACGTCGATCCGGGCACGATGTCGCCCTATCAGCACGGCGAGGTGTTCGTCACCGACGATGGCGCGGAAACCGACCTCGACCTCGGTCACTACGAACGCTTCACCGGGCGGCCGGCGAGTAAGCACGACAACATCACCACGGGCCGTATCTATCGGGACATTCTCGCCAAGGAGCGGCGCGGCGATTACCTCGGCGCGACCATCCAGGTGATCCCTCACGTCACCAACGCCATCAAGGATTTCATCCGCGCCGGCAACGACGGGTTCGACTTCGTGCTGGTGGAGATCGGCGGGACGGTCGGCGACATCGAAAGCCTGCCGTTCCTTGAGGCCATCCGACAATTCGGTAACGAATTGCCGCGCCAGCACGCGGTTTATATCCACCTGACCCTGATGCCGTATATTCCCACGGCGGGCGAGCTGAAGACCAAGCCGACCCAGCATTCGGTCAAGGAGCTTCTCTCGATCGGCATTCAGCCGGACATCCTGCTTTGCCGTACAGACCGCGAAATCCCGAAGGAGGAGCGCCGCAAACTCGCGCTGTTTTGCAACGTCCGGGAAAGCGCCGTCATCGAGGCGCGCGACGTCGATAACATCTATGCGGTACCGGAGGCCTATTCGAAGGAAGGCCTCGATAACGAGGTGCTGCAAGCCTTCGGCCTCGATCCCGGCAAGCAGCCCGATCTGGCACGGTGGCAACTCATCAACGAGCGCGTTCGCAATCCCGAAGGGCAGGTGACCATTGCCATCGTCGGCAAGTACACCCGCATGAAGGATGCCTATAAGTCGCTGACCGAGGCACTGTCCCACGGCGGCATCGCCAACAAGGTCAAGGTCAAGCTCGACTGGATCGAGTCCGAAGTGTTCGAGAACGAAGACCCGGCGCCGTTCCTCGAACATGTGGACGGCATTCTCGTGCCGGGGGCGTTCGGTCAGCGCGGTGCGGAGGGGAAAATCCGCGCGGCGCAGTTCGCCCGCGAGCGCCGCGTGCCGTATTTCGGCATCTGCTTCGGCATGCAGATGGCGGTGATCGAAGCCGTCCGCAATCTTGTCGGTATTCCCGAGGCCAATTCGACCGAGTTTGCGCCGACGTCCGAGCCGGTGGTCGGCCTCATGACCGAATGGCTCAAGGGCAATGAGCTGCAGAAGCGCGCCGCCAACGGCGACCTTGGTGGCACGATGCGGCTCGGGGCCTATCCTGCCGTGCTGACGCGCGGCAGCAAGGTTGCCGACATTTATGGGACGACCGAGATCAGCGAGCGGCACCGCCATCGCTACGAGGTCAACACCGCTTACAAGGGGCGGCTCGAACAGCACGGGATGCGGTTTTCCGGCATGTCGCCGGATGGCGTGTTACCAGAGATCATCGAATATGCCGACCATCCCTGGTTCATCGGCGTGCAGTTTCACCCCGAACTGAAATCGCGGCCGTTCGATCCGCACCCGCTGTTCTCGTCCTTCGTCGGCGCGGCGGTGGAGCAGAGCCGGCTGGTGTAGCCGGCGGCGGGCCGGATACCCCGATCGCGACCCGGTGTCGGTGGAGAAGGGCCTTCGCGCTACAATGGCCGTGAAATGCTATAAGGAAACGGAGGCTGTGATCGCCGCCGGCCGGCTCGATCCTCGCTGGCCGTGGTCGAAATGTCAGGAGACAAGGGCGATATGATTTACGAGCTTCGCATTTATTCCACCATTCCGGGGAAGCTCCCGGCGCTGCTCAAGCGCTTCGAGACGCAGACGCTCGACATCTGGAAGAAGCACGGTATCCGGCCGACCGGGTTCTGGACCGTGGCTCTCGGCGACGGCAGCAACGATCTGCACTACATGCTGGGTTGGGAGTCGCTTGCCGAGCGCGAGCAGAAATGGAATGCGTTCCAGGCCGATCCGGCGTGGCACAAGGCACGCGACGACAGCGAGAAGGACGGCCCGCTGATCGCCAACATCAACAGCCTGATCCTGCGGCCGACGACGTTCTCCGCCATCCGCTGAGAGGCCCGTGGTGGACGCCGATCTGATCCCCAACGCCAATGTCGAAATCGGAACGGTGCGCTTCGGCAACGCGCTGCCGTTGGCGCTGATCGCGGGCCCTTGCGCGCTGGAAAGCCGTGCGCACGCGCTCGAGACGGCGTCGGCGCTCAAGGAGATCGCGGCGAAGCTGAAGATCGGCCTGATCTACAAAACATCGTTCGATAAGGCCAACCGCACATCGGCCAGAAGCGCGCGCGGCATCGGCCTTGACGAGGCGCTTCCGATCTTCGCCGATATCCGCGATATGCTGGGTCTGCCGGTGCTCACCGACGTGCACGAAGCCACCCAATGCGCCCGTGTCGCGGAGGTGGTCGATGTGCTGCAGATTCCGGCTTTCCTGTGCCGGCAAACCGATCTGCTGATCGCGGCCGCGAGAACCGGCAAGGCCGTCAACGTCAAGAAAGGCCAGTTCCTCGCGCCTTGGGACATGAAGAACGTCGTCGCCAAGATTACCGGCGCCGGCAATCGCAATGTGCTCGTGACCGAGCGCGGCGTCTCCTTCGGTTACAACACATTGGTTTCCGATATGCGGGCGCTGCCGATCCTCGCCCGTGATACCGGCGCACCGGTGATTTTCGACGCGACCCATTCGGTCCAGCAGCCGGGCGGGCAGGGGACATCGTCGGGGGGTGAGCGGGAGTTCGTCCCAGTCCTGGCGCGGGCAGCAGTCGCGATCGGCGTGGCCGGGGTGTTTATCGAAACCCATCCCGATCCCGACGCGGCCCCGTCCGATGGGCCAAACATGGTGCCTTTGAAGGACATGCCGGCGCTGGTGCAGCGGCTCCAGGCCTTCGACCGGATTGCAAAATCCGGCGGTTGAGGCAGGCTACTCGCCGGTTGCTGGGGGGGACGGAATGATTCTTCAATCAATCGCCGGGCTGCCGGCATTCCTCGCTTACCTGTGCCTTTCAGTCATTGCGGTCATCGTTTATCTGACGATCTACACACGGATTACGCCGCATAACGAGTTCGAGTTGATCCGTCAGAACAAGCCGGGCGCGGCGGTTGCGCTCGGGATGAGCTTGCTGGGCTTCGCGCTGCCGGTGGCGAGCGCGGTGGCGCATTCGGTCGACATTGTCGATTGCGCGATCTGGAGCGTGATCGCGCTCTGCATTCAAGTCATTGCCTACTACATCGCGCGCCTTCCCGTATCGGACCTGTCGGCGCGGATCGCGGCTGGCGAGATCGGCCCCGCCATCTGGCTGGGGCTTGCTTCGCTCACGGCCGGTTTGCTGAGCGCCGCATCAATGGCGCTGTGAGACCGCGATGAAGCGATCGTCACAGGTCGCGCTGCTGTTGATGGGCATGGGTGGCGTTGGCGCCACCTCGTATGCCCTGGCGCCCCCGCACGATTGTGTCGCCCGAGATACCGCGCAACCCGCAGCGGTGGCGTCGGCTGCCGATCAGCCTGCGCAGGACTGCCGCCGACGTTGGTCTTCGTCATCCCGAAGTTATTTCCATTCGTCCGGTAGCGATTCATCGAGCTGGTTTTCGTCAACGTCGAGCCAGAGCAGGAGTCCGTCGGTCGTGCCACGCAGCGGCCGTTCCGATCCTGTCTCGCGCGGCGGTTTTGGACGCATTGGATACTCTCACTCCGCCTCAGGCTGATGCCATGCAGCGCATTTCCTGCCAGGAGCGGATAGACTGGCGCGAAAGAGCCGAAGCGACCGGCTTCGATTTTCACACCATCGACGGCGAACGTTATTGGGACGAGCGCGCCTATTACGCATTCACGCTTGAAGAGATCGAGCGCGACCTTGAGGCTCCGACCGCAGAGCTCGACGCCATGTGTCGGGAGTTGGTCGATCGCGCGATCGCCGACGAACGCATCATGCGTCTGCTGCGTATTCCCGTCCCGTATTGGAATTGGATCGCGGCGAGCTACAAGAGAGGCACACCGAGTCTCTACGGTCGGTTCGACTTGCGTTATGACGGGCAGGGGCCGGCAAAGCTCCTCGAGTACAATGCGGATACGCCCACGGCAGTATTCGAAACCGCGGTGTTTCAATGGCAATGGCTTGAAGACGCGATGGAGCGCGGCGTCTTGCCCAAAGATGCGGACCAGTTCAATTCCTTGCACGAAAACCTGATCGAGGGGTGGCGGAACATCGGGCATGGTCGCCGGCTGCATCTCGCGGGAACGCTTGAGAGCGTCGAGGATCTCGGCACCCTGAAGTATCTCCAGGATTGCGCGGAGCAGGCCGGGCTCGGCACCCACTTGATGGCGATGAGCGCCATCGGCCGGACGGCGCGGGGCGGTTTTGTCGACGAAGCGAACAAGCCGATCGAGCTGATGTTCAAGCTTTATCCCTGGGAATGGATGATGCGGGAATCGTTCGGCTCGTCGCTCACGGGATCATCGACGCAATTTGTCGAACCGCCGTGGAAAGCCATCCTGTCGAACAAAGGCATCCTGCCGCTGTTGTGGGCTATGTTTCCGGGCCATCCCAATCTGTTGCCGGCTTATTTCGAAGACGACGAGAAGGCGGCCACGCTCGGCACGTCCTATGCCAGGAAGCCGCTTTATTCGCGCGAGGGTGCCAATATCGAATTGAAGATCGGCGGCGAAACGGTGGATAGCGATAGCGGCCCATACGGGGAGGAGGGTTTTATCCGCCAGGAGGCCGCCCCGCTGCCCCGCTTCGATGGGAATCACGCGGTGCTTGGCTCGTGGGTTGCATCCGGCAAGCCCAGTGGATTGTCGGTTCGCGAGGATGTCGGTCCCATCACCAAAAACAGCTCGCGGTTTCTGCCCCACGCCATCGTCGCGTAGTCCCCAAACGGCAAAAGACTTGCGGCGCGAAGCGAGGCATTGTTCAAGAGCATAGCAACGACGAACCGCGAGCCTCGCCATTCCGCCGATCTTCAAAATCGTCGCCCTGGTCGTGTTCGCGCAGACGCTATTCACCCGCGCGGTCGACCCCGTCATTCCGCAGATTGCCGCGGATTTCGCCATCGACGTCAAAACGGCAGCGCTGCTCTCAACGGCGTTTACATTTCCGTTCGCGCTGATCCAGCCGGTGCTTGGCGTCACGGCGGACTTTTTCGGCAAAACGCGGCTGATGAACGTGTCCGTGGCCATTGTTGCGGTCACGACATTGATCTGCGCGGTGGCGTCGAGCTTCTCCCTGCTTGTGGCCATGCGGGTCGCGGCCGGCCTCGTGGCGGGCGGCGTGTTCCCCGTGGCGATGGCATTCCTCGGCGACCTTGTGCCGATGCAACAGCGCCAGGTGGCGATCGCCCGGCTACTCGGCGTGGCACTGACGGCGAACGTGCTCGGCGCCTCGATCTCCGGCGTGATCGGCGACATGTTCGGCTGGCGCGGCGTGTTTTTCATCCTCGGCGGCTTTGCGCTCGCCGTCTCGGTCCTCGCGTGGTTCGGCTTTCGCAATGCGCCGGCCCCGACGCCGCGCCCGTTCAATCGGGCGGCGGTCATTGCCAATTTCCGCGGCATTTTTGCCGATCCGCGCGCCAAGATTTGCTTCACCTCGGTTTTCCTCGAGGCGATCTTCATCCACGGCTTGTTCCCGTATGTCGGCCTGCTGCTCCAAAGCATCGGCGAGACGCGAGCCTCGATCGCGGGGCTTCTGATCGCGTGCTTTGCGATCGGCGGCGTCGGCTATGCCGCAACCGTGTCCTATGTTGTGCGCAAGGTGCGGGATTCGGTGCTCATGCTCATCGGCGGGGCATTCGCCAGCACGGGACTCGTGCTCATTGCCATGCACTTTCCCTGGCAGGCGCAACTCGCGGTGTTCGCCCTGTTCGGCCTCGGCTTCTACCTGCTTCACTCGTGCATTCAGGTTCACGTTACCGATCTGTCCCACACCGCGCGCGGCGCGGCCACCGCACTGCATTCGTCATCGTTCTATCTCGGCCAGGCCGTCGGTCCCGTGGTTTACGGCTTCGGCTTCGCGCATGGCGGGCCGGAGCCGACCATCCTATTCGGCGCCCTGGTGGTGCTCGGAGTTGGCGTCACCTGTTGGCGTCTGCTTCGCCGCCCGCCCGCCAAACCGCCGATTGGATAGGTGGGTTGCGTAATTGTGCGTTGCGGCAAGGCCGGAGGCACGGTCCATAGCGGCATGAATCGGACCCTCAACGTCCTGTCCTTTCTTGTGTTCAGCTCCGCGCTGAGCGTGCGCGCCATCGACCCGGTGGTGCCGCGGATTGCCGATGACTTCGGCGTCACGCCCTCCACGGCGGCGCTGTTGGCGGCGGCCTTTGCCGCCTATGGGTTGGCCCAGCCTGTGCTCGGGCCGCTGGCGGATACGTTCGGCAAGTCGCGGACGATGGTGGCTTGCCTCCTGGTGCTGGTTTTGTCGTCGTTCTTATCCGCGGTGGTCACGAGCTTCTGGCTGCTGTTCGCGCTGCGGATGGTGGCCGGGGCCGCATGCGGCGGCAGCTTTCCCGTGGCAATGGCGCTGGTTTCGGATTTCGTTCCGCTCGAGCGGCGACAGGTGGTGATCGGTCGGCTGTTGTCGGCGACCATTTCGGGGAATCTGCTCGGCGCTGCGGCATCCGGTGTCGTGGCCGATGCGATCCACTGGCGCGGCATGTTCGTGATTCTCGGCGTCATCAGCCTGGCCGCACTGGTCATCGGCCATTTCGGGTTGCGCCACCTGCCGGACGAAGAACGCCATCCGTTGAACCTGCATTCGGTGCTGGCGCGAAACCGCGCCATCTTTGCCATGCGGACCGCCCGCATCTGCTACATCACCGTCGCACTGGAAGGTCTGTTTCTGTTCGGGATCTTTCCTTACGCGGCCGTTCTGCTGCTCAACGGCGGTGAGCCGCGCGCCTCTATCGCCGGTCTTGTCGTCGCGGCCTTTGCCGTCGGCGGCATGATCTATGCCGTCGGGGTGAAGCAACTCCTGGGCTGGTTCGGCCAGAAGCAGATCATGTCAGCTGGCGGCATCCTCGCCGCGCTCGGCTTGTTCGTGGTTGCCGGCGGCCCACCGTGGCCGCTGCAGGCCGCGGCCTTCGCCACCATGGGGCTCGGCTTCTACATGCTTCACGCCAGCATCCAGGTCTATGTGACGGAATTCGCGCCCGCGACCCGCAGCTCCGCCGTGGCGTTTCACACATTCTCGTTTTTTATCGGCGGCGGCTTGAGCCCCGTGCTTTACGGCCTCGGCTTCAAGGGGATCGGCGCAGCCGCAACGTTGGGCGTTGCCGGTGTCGCGATGGCGATCATCGGCATTGTCAGCGCCCGATTGCTCGTCAAGGCCAAGGTGGCATAACTGCGCCGAGCGTCAGCCCCGGCCGCGGTAAGGCACGACGCCCTGATCCGGGACCCAAACGCCCTTGGGCAGTCTTCCGGTCTGCCAGAAAACGTCGATCGGGATCCCGCCTCGCGGGTACCAATAGCCTCCGACCCGGAGCCATTTCGGCTTGAGGAGCGCCGCAACGCGCTTGCCGATGCCCACGGTGCAGTCCTCATGGAAGGCGCCGTGATTGCGGAAGCTGGCGAGGTAAAGCTTCAGCGACTTGGACTCCAGGAGCCACCGGCCCGGCGCGTAGTCGATCACCAGGTGGGCGAAATCGGGCTGCCCCGTGATCGGGCAAAGCGCCGTGAACTCCGGCGCGGTAAACCGCGCCACATAGTCGGTATCCATGTGCGGATTGGGCACGCGGTCCAGCCGTGCGGCCTCCGGGGAGGCGGGTTGCGGGGTCGGGCGACCGAGTTGGAGCGTTTTCTTTGCCATCGATCCACCCTGCATCGGCGGCGTGGGGCATGACAAGCTCCATCGCGGCCTGTAGAACGCCCCGAAAAGCCAGGGACCATCATGACCGCGATTACAGACATCATCAGCCGCGAAATCCTAGACAGCCGCGGCAACCCGACCGTCGAAGTGGATGTGATCCTCGAGGACGGCTCGCGCGGCCGCGCCGCGGTGCCCTCGGGTGCTTCGACCGGCGCCCATGAGGCCGTCGAGCTGCGGGACGGTGACAAACAGCGATTCCTCGGCAAGGGTGTCGCCAAAGCGGTGGCGGCGATCGACACCGAGATTTTCGACGCCATCGGCGGCATGGACGCGGAGAACCAGGCCAAGATCGACGAGACGATGATCGCGCTCGACGGCACGCCGAACAAATCCCGGCTCGGCGCGAACGCCATTCTCGGCGTGTCGCTCGCAACCGCCAAGGCGGCGGCCGCGGCGGCCAACCTGCCTCTCTACCGCTATGTCGGCGGCACCCAGGCCCGCGTCCTGCCGGTGCCGATGATGAATATCGTCAATGGCGGCGTACATGCCGACAATCCGATCGACTTCCAGGAATTCATGATCATGCCGGTGGGCGCGCCGACCTTCTCCGAGGCGCTGCGCATGGGCGTCGAGGTGTTCCAGACGCTGAAAAAATCGCTGCATGACGCCGGTCACAACACCAATGTCGGCGACGAGGGCGGCTTTGCTCCGAACCTGCAATCGGCCGAAGAAGCACTCGATTTCGTCATGAAGGCCATCGAGAAGGCCGGCTATAAGCCCGGCCAGGACGTGCTGCTGGCGCTCGATCCTGCCTCAACTGAATTCTTCAAAAGCGGTCATTATGTCTATGAGGGCGAAGGAAAAACCCGCTCTAAAGAAGAACAGGCGCAGTATCTCGCCGATCTTGCCTCACGCTATCCGATCGCCTCGATCGAGGACGGCATGGCTGAAGACGATTTCGACGGCTGGAAGCTCGTCACCAATCTGATCGGCAAGAGCTGCCAGCTTGTCGGCGACGACCTGATGGTAACCAATGTCACGCGCCTGAACGACTGCATTCGCCAGGGGCTCGCCAACGCGATTCTGGTCAAGGTCAACCAGATCGGCACGCTGACCGAGGCGCTGGCCGCCGTCGAAACTGCCCACAAGGCGGGCTACACGGCTGTGATGTCGCACCGCTCCGGCGAGACCGAGGATTCGACCATCGCCGACCTCGCGGTCGCGACCAATTGCGGGCAGATCAAGACCGGCTCGGTGGCGCGCTCGGATCGCACCGCAAAATACAATCAATTGCTGAGGATCGAGCAGGAGCTCGGCCCGCAGGCGCGCTATCTCGGCAAGGCGGCGTTGCGGGCGTTTCGCTGACTGAGTCCGGCGGCGTTATCGGTAACGCCGCCTTAACGCGGCGCGCGGCATGCTGATGACATGGTCACGCGCCGCAAGCTTCGCACGTTTCTCACCACCCTCGGCCTCTACGTCGGCTGTGCGCTGGTCATCAGCTATTTTGCCGTCAACGCCTACACCGGGAACCACGGTCTGCGGGCGCAGCAGGACCTCGACCACCAATACGCTTCGCTGAGCACCGAACTCGACGATCTCAAGCAGCAGCGCGGCGAGTGGCAGCACCGGGTCAAGCTTCTGAAATCCGAAAGTATCGATCCGGACATGCTCGACGAGCGGGCGCGGGCGATGCTGAACTATCTCGACCCGCACGAACTGACACTCATGCTCAAACGGCCGTGAGGGGCGGCCGGGTGCCGCCACGGGCACTGCTGCAATGGGCAAATCAGCCTTGCGCTTCAAAGGTTTCTAGGGTTCGAAGCGGCCTGTGCGCGACTGCCGCATCCGCTTTCGCCAACCGCCAAATTACGCTATTGGATGGGCTGCCGTCGCTCGACGGCGACTTGCCCGAGGAGAGTCATGGCCGTCGCCAAAAATACGGCGCAACCATCCGTTGCGCGTCGCCCACCGAATGACAGGGCGGACAATGGCAAGTCGGGAGCCGGTCCGGTTGCCGATCTGGACAAGACGCAGGAGCTTGCCGCCTATCATGACATGCTGTTGATCCGCCGTTTCGAGGAGAAGGCGGGTCAGATGTACGGCATGGGCCTGATCGGCGGTTTCTGCCATCTCTACATCGGCCAGGAGGCTGTCGTCGTCGGCATGCAGATGGCGCTGAAGGACGGCGACGCAGTCATTACCGGCTACCGCGATCACGGCCATATGCTGGCTTGCGGGATGGACCCCAAGGGGGTGATGGCGGAGTTGACCGGCCGCGCCCAGGGCTATTCCCGCGGCAAGGGCGGGTCGATGCACATGTTCTCGGCCGAGAAGGGCTTCTACGGCGGTCATGGCATCGTCGGCGCCCAGGTTCCGTTGGGTACGGGGCTGGCGTTCGCCAGCAAGTACCGCGGCAAGGACAACGTCTCGCTGACCTACTTCGGTGACGGCGCCGCCAACCAGGGGCAGGTCTACGAAAGCTTCAACATGGCGAAGCTCTGGTCGTTGCCGGTGATCTACATCATCGAAAACAACCAGTACGCAATGGGCACCTCGCTCAAGCGCGCCTCCGCCACCACCGACCTGCATCTGCGCGGCGCCGCCCACGGCATCCCCGGCGAGCAGGTGGATGGCATGGACGTGCGCGCGGTAAAGGCCGCCGGCGACCGTGCGGTGAAATGGTGCCGTGAGGGCAACGGCCCCATCATCTTGGAAATGCTGACCTACCGCTACCGCGGCCACTCGATGTCCGACCCGGCGAAATACCGCACGCGCGAGGAGGTCGAGAAGGTGCGCAACGAGCACGATCCGATCGAGCAGGTGCGGCAGCGACTGATTGAGAACAAGTGGGCCACCGAGGACGAACTGAAGAAGATCGACGCCAAGGTCCGACTGACCGTCAACGAGGCCGCGGAGTTCGCCACCAATACGCCCGAGCCCGATCCGTCGGAGCTCTACACCGATATTTACGCCTGACTGGTGCGTTGAGGGATTGTCGTTCAATGCCAATTCAAGTGCTGATGCCTGCCCTCTCGCCCACGATGGAGAAGGGCAACCTCGCCAAGTGGCTCAAACGCGAGGGTGACGCGGTGAAATCCGGCGACGTCATCGCCGAGATCGAAACCGACAAGGCCACGATGGAGGTCGAGGCCGTCGACGAGGGCACGCTCGGCAAGATCCTGATTCCCGAGGGTACCGCGGATGTCGCGGTCAACACGCCGATCGCGGTGATCCTGAGCGACGGCGAGGATGCATCGGCTGCGTCCGGCGCCGCGCAGCCGACGCAGCAGCAAAAGTCCGCCGAGCCCCCGCCGTCCCCGGCTGAGCCGAAGGTAAGCGCCGCTCCGCCCCCGCAGCAAGCCGCGCCGGAGCCCGACGTGCCTGAAGGCACCGAGATGGTGACCATGACGGTGCGCGAGGCGCTGCGCGACGCGATGGCCGAGGAAATGCGCCGCGACGCCAGCGTCTTCGTTATGGGCGAGGAGGTCGCGGAGTATCAGGGCGCCTACAAGGTCACACAGGGGCTGTTGCAGGAATTCGGCGCCGAGCGGGTGGTCGATACGCCCATCACCGAGCACGGCTTTGCCGGCCTTGGTGTCGGCGCGGCGCTCGCCGGCCTCAAGCCCATTGTCGAGTTCATGACCTTCAATTTCGCCATGCAGGCGATGGACCAGATCATCAATTCGGCGGCCAAGACCCGCTATATGTCCGGCGGGCAGATCGGCTCCTCGATCGTGTTCCGCGGACCGAACGGGGCCGCTGCGCGCGTCGCCGCGCAACACAGCCAGGATTTCTCGGCCTGGTACTCGCACATTCCGGGCCTGAAGGTTGTCGCGCCTTATACCGCTGCCGACGCTAAAGGCTTGCTGAAGGCGGCGATCCGCGATCCCAATCCGGTGATCTTCCTCGAGAACGAAATCCTCTACGGCCACAGCTTCCCGGTGCCCCAGCTCGACGATTTCGTCCTGCCCATCGGCAAGGCGCGGATCGCGCGCGCCGGTAAGGACGTCACCATCGTGTCGTTCTCGATGGGCATGACCTACGCGCTCAAAGGCGCCGAGGAACTGGCAAAGGAAGGCATCGACGCCGAGGTCATCGACCTCCGCACGCTTCGCCCGATGGACACCGAAACCATTGTCGCGTCGGTGAAGAAGACCGGGCGCATTGTCACTGTCGAGGAAGGCTGGCCGCAAAGCGGCATCGGCGCGGAGATCGCCGCGCGCGTGATCGAGCACGCTTTCGACTACCTCGACGCACCGGTGTTGCGCGTCTCGGGCAAGGATGTCCCGATGCCTTATGCCGCCAATCTGGAAAAGCTCGCGCTTCCGACGGTGGCCGAAGTGGTCGAGGCGGCGAAAGCCGTCTGCTATCGGTAATGGCTCATGGCGCGACGCATCGCCCAGAACAAAGCTGACGTGCCGCGCGGCGACGACCCGCGAGTCTATCAGGCGTTGGCGCTGCCGGAGCAAGCGTTGGAAAGCGGTGGAACGGAGATTCTGCGGCTCGGCGTTATCGACGGCGAGCTTTACGTCGCGGCCCTGCCGGCCTTTGAGACGCCGGCGCGCTGGGGCGAGGTGCTGGGCGAGGTCGCGCGACGGCTCGCTGCGGTCTACGCCGGCCAGAAAAGCGGCCTAAGTAGAAAGGATGCGACGGTCGAGATCGTCGAGGCCTTTGCCGCCGAAATGGGCGCGCAGCCCATGACAACGGCGAAGACCGCAGCCAAAGCCAAGCCGCGCGGCGGCGTTCGCAAGGGCGCTCGAAAAGCCGCACGTTCCACGAAACGAAAAACACGCTGAAAGAGTGGGCTCATGCCGATCAATATTCTCATGCCGGCGCTGTCGCCCACGATGGAGAAGGGCAACCTTGCCAAGTGGCTCAAGCGCGAGGGCGACGCCGTCAAGTCCGGCGACGTGATCGCGGAGATCGAAACGGACAAGGCCACGATGGAGGTTGAGGCCGTTGACGAGGGCACGCTCGCCAAGATCGTCGTGCCTGAGGGAACCGCCGATGTGCCGGTCAACCAGGTGATCGCGGTGCTGGCCGGCGATGGCGAGGACGTGAAGGCTGCGGCGGCCGGCGCGGGGCAGGGCGCGGCGGCGCCCGCTCCCAAACCGCAAGCAACTCCCGCCAAGACCGAAGCGCCAGCTCCCGTTAAGGTCGAGATTCCAAATGCGGCCGCACCAGCGCCAGCAGCTCCTCAGGCTGCGCCCGCGCCGCAGACATCCGGCGGCCGTGTGTTTGCCTCGCCGTTGGCGCGACGGCTGGCAAAGGAAGCCGGCATTGACCTTTCGCGCGTTGACGGTTCCGGTCCGCACGGCCGCGTTGTTGCCCGAGACGTGGAAGCGGCGAAATCCGGCAAGGGATTGAAGCCCGCTGGCGCGCCGGCGGCCGCATCCGCACCGGCCATCGCGCCGTCCATGTCGGACGCGCAAGTGCGCGCACTGTTCGAGGATGGCAGCTACGAGGTGGTGCCGCACGACGGCATGCGCCGCACGATCGCGCAGCGGCTGACGCAATCGACACAGACCATCCCCCATTTTTACCTGACCATCGACTGCAACATCGGCAAGCTTCTGGCCGCGCGCGAGGAAATCAACGCCGCCGCGCCGAAGGACAAGGATGGCAAGCCCGCCTACAAGCTCTCGGTCAACGACTTCGTGCTCAAGGCGCTGGCGCTCGCGTTGCAGCGCATCCCCGATGCCAATGTCAGTTGGACCGACGGCGCGATGCTCAAGCACAAGCATTCCGACATCGGCGTGGCCGTGGCGCTGCCGGGCGGCCTCATCACCCCGATCGTGCGCCAGGCTGAGATCAAATCGCTATCTATCATTTCCAATGAAATGAAGGACCTCGCCAGCCGCGCTCGCGCGCGCAAGCTCAAGCCGATGGAATACCAGGGCGGCACCTCCGCGGTGTCCAACCTCGGCATGTACGGCATCAAGGACTTCACCGCGGTCATCAATCCCCCGCACGCGACCATCCTCGCGGTCGGCGCGGGCGAGGAGCGGGCCATCGTCAAGAATAGCAAGATCGAGGCCGCGCACATCATGAGCGTAACGCTGTCCTGCGATCACCGCGCCGTGGATGGCGCGCTCGGCGCCGAGTTGATCGGAGCCTTCAAGACCTTGATCGAAAACCCGGTCATGATGGTGGTTTGACCCGCGGGCAGGCGATCCATGCGGCGGTTGCCGGCAATCACGTCCGTAAGCTTCCGCCTCGCGCCGGCCGGCACGGGCCCGTGCGATGACTGAGGTCTTTGCTTTCCTCGGAATCCTGCTCACGTCGCTGGTTGTCGCGCTGCTTGCCGCGTTCCAACTCATCGACTTCCTTGGCGCCCATCGCGAAATCCTGGCGCTGGTTGGTTGTGTCACGGTCTTTGCTGTCGTGACCCTTGCCGTGTTCGCCGCCGGTTCGATCAAGGCGCGGCGGGCGCGGTCGCTCAACAGCATCGCCATAGGGTTGGCGCTGGCCGCCGTCATCGCCGTACGCGCGACGGGCCTCGTCGTGTGGGTTGCGGCCCACTCGGGCCGCGCACTCAGCGCGGGCGATAGCCATGCCGCCATCGCACTGGAGTTGCTGTTGCCCATGCTGCTGGTCGTGCTGATCCAATGGGGTCTTGTGCGACGGCGTTGGCTGCGCGTGAGCGGCGAGGAAGACCTGACGCTGTGGCCTTGGATCACGACGGCGGCAGCGGGGTTGGCGATCCTCAACCCTGTTGGGCTGGCGTTGGTTGCAACCGTCATGCGGCATGCGGTGTTCGGCACCACCGGATCGCTTTCGGCGACGATTGCGGCAACCGGCGCCGCCGTTGTGGTCGTGACCGCTTGCATCGAATGTTATATCAGAGGTCGCATCCTGCGCCGCCGCCTCGCGGCTCACCCGCCGGTCGTCGGCGGAAGAGCAGGAACGATAGGCTGAGCAGGAACGGAGACGCGCGCGTGGCAGAATCTTTCGACATCATCATCATCGGCTCGGGGCCGGGCGGCTATGTCACCGCCATCCGCGCGGCGCAACTCGGCTTCAAGACGGCGATTGTCGAGAAGCAGTATCTCGGCGGCATCTGCCTGAATTGGGGTTGCATTCCGACCAAGGCGTTGCTGCGCTCCGCCGAAATTTATCATTACATGCAGCACGCCAAGGATTACGGCCTGAAGGCCGATAATGTCGGCTTCGACCCCGAGGCCGTCGTCAAGCGATCGCGTGCCGTGTCCAAGCGCCTGAACGAAGGCGTCGGATTCTTGATGAAGAAGAACAAGGTCACGGTGATCTGGGGCGAGGCGAATGTCGACGCGCCCGGAAAGATCACGGTCAAGGCCAGCGACTCTCGGCTGAAAACCGAACAGCCAAAGGGCTCTCTCGGACCGGGTAGCTACCAGGCCAAACACATCATCCTGGCCACCGGCGCACGTCCGCGTTCGCTGCCCGGACTGGAAGCGGATGGCAAGCTGATCTGGACTTACTTCGAGGCGATGGTCGCGCCGCAGATTCCGAAGTCGCTACTGGTGATCGGCTCGGGCGCAATCGGCATCGAGTTCGCTTCGTTTTTCCGCACGCTCGGCTCTGAAGTGACAGTGGTCGAGGTGCTGCCGCAGGTGCTGCCGGTCGAAGATGCCGAGATCGCGGCGTTCGCGCGTAAAGCCTTCGAGAAACAGGGCATCCGTATTCTCACCGGCGCCAAGGTTACCAAGCTCGACAAAAAGACGGACAGCGTCACCGCCACCATCGATGCCGGCAACGGCAAGACCGAGCAACTGACCGTGGACCGCGTGATCTCAGCGGTCGGCGTGGTCGGCAATATCGAGAACCTCGGGTTGGAAAAGCTTGGGGTGAAGACGGAGCGCGGCTGCATAGTCACCGACGGTTTGGGCAAGACCAATGTGCCGGGCCTTTACGCCATCGGCGATGTCGCGGGGCCGCCGATGCTGGCGCACAAGGCCGAGCACGAGGGTGTCATCTGCGTCGAAGCCATCAAGGGGCTGCATCCGCACCCGATGGACAAGCGCATGATTCCGGGCTGCACCTATTGCTCGCCGCAGATTGCGTCGGTCGGACTGACGGAGCAGGCGGCGAAAGACAAGAAGCTCGATATCCGAGTCGGTCGCTTTCCGTTTGTGGGCAACGGCAAGGCTATCGCGCTCGGTGAGGATCAAGGCCTGATCAAGGTCATCTTCGACAAGAAAACCGGGCAGCTTCTCGGCGCGCACATGGTCGGCGCCGAAGTCACCGAGCTGATCCAAGGTTATGTGGTGGCGATGAACCTCGAAACCACCGAGGCCGAATTGATGCACACGGTATTCCCTCATCCGACATTGTCGGAAATGATGAAGGAAGCGGTGCTCGACGCCTATGGGCGCGTGCTGAACATGTAAAATCCGTTTCACGATATCGCCGGCACAAAACAAGAAAAGCCGGCGATGGACAGGGGAGGGAGACAATGCGGATGTTTACGGCGCTAGCGCGTGCCGCAGCGGTCTGTGGCACGCTCGCGCTCGGTATGGCCGCAGCCGGGGCGCAGCAATATCCCAACCGTCCGATCAAATTCGTGCAAGGCTTCGTGGCTGGCGGCAACGCCGACGCCATCACCCGCGTGCTCGGCGCGGAGCTTGGCAAGCTCCTCGGCCAGCCGGTGATCTCGGAGGCTCGCGTCGGCGCCGGAGGCAATATCGCCGCGGAGCAGGTGGCGCGTGGCGAGCCGGACGGCTACACGCTGCTGCTGGCGACCACAGCGCATGTCGTGTCGCCCGCGCTCTACGCCAAGCTCAATTACGATCCGGTCAACGATTTCGCTTTCATATCGGCGGTGACGAACGTTCCGTTCTTCATCCTGGTTCACGCGGACTCGCCCTATAAGACACTCAAGGAACTGGTGGAGGCGGCGAGAGCCAAGCCGGGCACCATCAATTTCGGCACCGCCGGGATCGGTACAGGCCAGCATATGTGCCTCGAGCTGTTCGCTTCCACGCTCGGCATCAAGGTGACGCATGTGCCGTTTCGTGGCGATGCCGGCGCGGTGACTGGCCTTCTCGGCAAGAACGTCGATGCCATCGTGGCGCCGGCAAGTGCGGCGCTGGGCAACATCCGGGGCGGCAACTTCCGGGCGTTGGCGATCACCTCCAAGCAACGATGGCCGGCGCTCAAGGATGTCCCGAGCGTCGCTGAAACCGTGTCGCCGGACTTCGAGATGATTGCCTGGATCGGTATTGCTACCACGCATGGCGTGCCGCGGCCGATTATCGACCGGCTCAACGATGCGATCCGCCGAGCGATCGCCGATCCGGGAGTCGATACGCAGTTGTATAACCTCGGCGGTTTCCCAAAGAGCAGCACGCCCGAGGAAGCAACCGAGCGCGTCAAGTTCGAGATTGCGCGCTGGAAGGATGTCGCGCAGAAGGCGGGAATCCCCAAGCGGTGAACCAGCCCGCACCGGACGATTTGTCTTCAACCCAACAAACGCAGAGGCCTCGTGATGGCTGACAAGCCAAGCAATGTCGATCCGTCCACGCTGAAGTTCCTGGGCAAGGAGATGTATCTCGTGGTGACGCGGCCGGTTCGTTCGCCTGAGATCGCCAAGCGGCTGAAGGATCACCTCGATCACCAGGTCGCGCTGGAAAAGCGCGGCATCATGTTCGCTGCGGGCCCGCTTTATCCGCGCGACTCCGATGTGCCCGAGGCGGGCATGTTCGTGCTGCGGGCGAATTCCTTCGAGGAGGCCGACGCTATCGCCAAGGAAGACCCGCTGCACAAGGCGGGCCTGCGGACCTACACGTTGCAGAAGTGGCGGCTGAACGAGGGCCGTATCACCGTTACGGTGGATTTCTCCGACCAGACGATGAAGCTCGATTGACCGCGGCTAGACCCGGTCACGGTGCGAGATCTCGACCACGCGCGCGCGGCGGGCCAGTTCCTCAACAAGGGCATCGGCTGCCGCGCGGTTGTTGGGGTCGAGGTTCGCATCCCACTCGTCAAGTAGATAGATCGGCGCATCGGTGTGTTGCACGATCTCCCGCAACGCGCGCAATTGCCGCTCGCCGGATGAGAATCCGGCTCGCCTTGTCTCGCTCGGCGGCAGCGGATCGCCATCCTCGTCCGTCTCGACCTCGTCGTGACCTTGCGCGAAGGCAAAGGCCAGCCGGTCGGCCGTTGGCCAGTAATAGGCGCGGGTTTTGACCTTTGCCTTCAGGCTCGCGAGCAACGTCGATTTGCCGGAGCCGTTGGGGCCGCGCACGTTGATGCGTCCGGCCGGGCGCGACAGGATCAGCGCCATCGCATCGTCGAGCGAGGACACCGTCCGCGCTCCGCCGTCTTCCCGCAGCGTCAGCCGGTCGAGCTTCACGCGCGCGTCAAAATCCGGGTCGGCCTGCGGATGCATATTGGCGGCAACGCCGGTCATGCGAGCCCAGCTCGCCAGAAGTTCGTTCCAGCCGGCGGTGAAGGTGTGGACGTCCTGCGTCATCTCGATCTGGCGCGGCAGTGTCGCCGCGAGCGCGATCATGATCTCGAGGTCGCCGGCACTTCGGACTGAAACGTAAGCCATCGCGGCGAACACGATGGCCAGACCGACGATGGCGCTGACGGCACTCAAGCCCTCCTTGGTCATGATGGCCGTGATCTGCGCCTTCAGCCCGTCGCGCAGCTTGCGCTTGAAGCCGGCGATCCAGAGCCGCAGGTTGTACCGATTGCCGGCAAACACGTTGTCCCAGGCGGTGTAGCCTTGCGCCGTCATGCGGTTGGTCATGCGCTGGTTCTCGAGATAGGCGCTGGAGACACGCTTGCGCATGGTCCATTGCAGCAGGAACAGAACGGCGAACACCGCGGCGTAGGCGAGCGGCAGCGATCCGTCGATCTGGGTTCCGAGAACGATCACATTGAGAATGATCGACAGCAGGATACGCAGGTCGCCTTCGATCTCGTAGAGCAACTGGAAATAGACGTAGAACGTCTCGCCCGTCAGGAACGGTTCGACCCGCTCGCGCGCCTCCTTGTCTCCGAGCAGCTTGGTTTCATGGCGGTTGTCGCGGGCAAACCGCATGAGATAGCGACCGTAGGCCAGGAATCCGGCGCGCTCGGCGAAAATCCAGCTGACAGCACCGATCGCATAGGCCGCGGATTGCGCGGCCAGGATCCAGAGCAGATCGGCAAGCAGGAAGGTGCCGCGCGCGACGTCGCGGCCGGTCTCGATCACCAGATAGGTCGTGGTCGCGTTGAGCGCCGCCTCCATCAACATGAGAATCAACATGATGAAGAACGGCACGCAGAGCAGGAACCGCGCGAGAACCAGGGGGCTGAAAGATGGCCTTGTCATAAAGCGACTCTAGCCGAAATCCATGAACGGGAGCGGAACGGACGATTGTGCTATTCTGGCCGCCCGATCCAGGCCAAAATTCCACGCGAGGGGCCATAGAGGGCCACGATAATGGAAGGCCAGGCCGCAGCTTGCCGTTGCGGTCGGGCGCGCGCCTTCGTAAGTAAAGGCCATCATGACCGTCGTCCTCGACCTCACCGCGGGCCGTCCGCGCCACCCGGAAAAGGCCCATCGGCCCGATACGCCGATGCTGCGCAAACCAGACTGGATCCGGGTCCGCGCTCCGGTTTCCAAGGGCTATGCGGCAACCCACGCCATCGTGCGCCAGAACGGCCTGCACACGGTCTGCGAAGAGGCTGGCTGCCCCAACATCGGCGAGTGCTGGGACAAGAAGCACGCCACATTCATGATTATGGGGGATACCTGCACGCGCGCTTGCGCGTTTTGCAACGTCAAGACAGGGCTTCCGGGGGCGCTCGATCCGCATGAGCCGGCCCATGTGGCTGAGGCCACTGCCAAGCTCGGCTTGACCCATGTGGTCATCACTTCGGTCGACCGCGACGATCTTGCTGATGGCGGAGCCGAGCATTTCGCCAAGACCATTACGGCGATCCGCGAGCGATGCCCCTCCACCACCATTGAAATCCTCACGCCCGATTTTCTCCGCAAGGAAAACGTGGTGGAGACGGTCGTTAAGGCGCGGCCAGACGTGTTCAATCACAACCTGGAAACAGTGCCGTCGCTCTACCTGACAGTGCGGCCGGGCGCGCGCTACTTCGCCTCGCTGCGGCTGCTCCAGCGCGTGAAGGAAATCGACCGGACCATGTTCACCAAGTCCGGCATCATGGTCGGACTCGGCGAGGAACGGAACGAGGTGTTGCAGGTGATGGACGACCTGCGCTCGGCGGGCGTCGATTTCCTCACCATTGGCCAATACCTGCAACCGACCCGCAAACACCATCCGGTGGTGCGTTTCCTAACGCCGGACGAATTCGAGTCGCTGAAAACCATTGCCTTCGCCAAAGGCTTCCTCATGGTATCGTCTTCGCCGCTCACGCGGTCATCGCATCATGCCGGCGAGGACTTTGCCCGCCTTAAGGCCGCACGGACGGCCATGTTGGCACCCTGACGCTTCATGCCGCAGTTTTCGACCAGACGCCGGGTGAACCATTCGGCTGCCGATATGTTCGATCTGGTTGGGGGCGTGGAGCACTACCCGGAGTTCGTGCCGCTTTGCAGCGCGCTGAAGGTGCGCCAGCGCACACCCACGGGTGAAGGCATCGAGACGATCATTGCCGATATGACCGTGTCCTTTAAGCTCGTGCGCGAAAGCTTCCGCAGCCGCGTCACGCTCGACAGGCCGAGGCTGCAAATCCTGGTGGAGTACCTGCAAGGCCCGTTCAGCCACATGCAGAACCGCTGGACGTTCAAACCAACGGGCGAACATTCGTGCGAAATCGAATTCTTCATCGACTACGAGTTCCGCAGCCGGATGCTTGGCGTGCTGATGGGCTCGATGTTCGATGCCGCGTTTCGTCGCTTTTCGGCGGCGTTCGAGGCGCGGGCCGATCAGGTTTATGGACGCAAGTTGGCGTAAGCGGCGACGGTTCAGCCGGCCGCCAGCTCCGACAGCATCGCTAAGGCCTGCAGCACCGAAAGCCGCCGCACCTCGGCGCGGCCGAGATTGCCGAACCGCTGCTCGCGGTGGATGAGGCGGCCGTCACGCGCCGCCGCGGCAAAATGAACGAGACCGACGGGCTTCTCGGCCGAGCCACCATCGGGACCGGCGATGCCGGTGATCGACACCGCGAGATCGGCCGGCGCATGCGCCAGCACGCCCTTGGCCATTGCCTCGGCCGTTTCTCGGCTCACCGCCCCATGTTGCTTCAGAGTTTCGACAGGGACACCGAGCATCTGTTCCTTGGCGGCGTTGGTGTAGGTAACGAAGCCTCGATCCACCACAGCCGATGAGCCGGCGATATCGGTCAGAGCGCCCGCCACCAGCCCTCCCGTGCAGGATTCGGCCGTAGCGATCGTCAGGCCCTTGGCCTTGCATAGATCGAGCAGAGCTATGGCTGCATCTTGGGTTTCACGGTCCGCAGCCACGGCGGTCACCAGGACCAGGGAAGGCGGACCGTGGCCGTAGCGATGGCGGCGATCCCTTCCTTGCGGCCGGTGAATCCGAGTTGCTCGCTGGTCGTGGCCTTTACGGCGACGCGCTCGATGGACAGTTCGGCAATCTCGGCAATGCGCTGGCGGATCGCATCGCGATGCGGGCCGATCTTCGGTGCCTCGCAGATGACGGTCAGGTCGAGGTGGGCGATCTTGCCGCCACGCCTGGCGACGCGCTCCACGGCAAATTTCAGAAACTGATCCGAAGCCGCGCCCTTCCAGCGCGGGTCACTCGGCGGGAAGTGCTTGCCGATGTCGCCATCGGCCAACGCGCCAAGAATGGCATCGACCAGTGCGTGCAAGCCGACATCGGCATCGGAATGGCCGGTCAGCCCGCGATCATGCGGAATGCGGATGCCGCCAAGCCAGATGTGATCGCCATCGCCGAAGGCGTGCACATCAAAACCGTTGCCAAGGCGCACGTCGGTCAGGCTCGCGATCCGCCGCGCTTCGGCCTTGGCGAAATCCTCATCGGTTGTAAGCTTCACGTTGCCACTTTCTCCCGCAAACACGCTGACCTTCAGCCCGGCCCATTCCGCCAGCGCCGCGTCGTCGGTGAAGTCCTCACGACCCTCTTTGGCAGCGCGGCGATGCGCCTCCAGCAGCACCGGAAAAGCGAAGGCTTGCGGTGTCTGTACGGCCCGCAGCGTGGCGCGATCCACGGTCCCTGCCACCTGCTGGCCGGATACATCCACCCGCTTGATCGTATCGGTAATATCGAGCGCCGGGATGGCCGCGCCAGTCCGGCCGCAGGCCGCGATAGCGCGGGACACCAGTTCCGTCGAGGAGAACGGCCTTGCCGCGTCATGGACGAGCACGATATCGGGGTTCATGGCGCTGAGCGCCTCGAGTCCGGCGCGTACGGAGGCCTGCCGGGTTGCCCCGCCGGCGACGGGTGGGAGGAGGCGGAGGCCAACCGCCGCTTTGTCGTAGCTCACCCGATCGTCAGGATGGATCACTGCCTGAACGGCGCCGATTTCTCCGTGCCACGAAAACAGCGACAGGCTCGAACGGATGACAGGTTCTCCAGCCAAGAGCCTGTATTGCTTCGGTAATCCGCCTCCGGCGCGCAGCCCGCGTCCAGCGGCGACAACCACGGCGGCAACTGACGGCGCCATATCGTTTCCTAGCAATGCCCTCATCGGCCTTCGCTTTAGCGCGTTCCTATCGCCGTAGCAAAAGGACCCGACACTCCTCATGTTGCGGTGCAGCACTTGCGCGCCGCCCCTAATTGTGGCTAAAGTATATGCAATTGTTATTTAGCCTAAAACATAGGCGGGATGCCGAATGGACTGGTACCGCGGCGGCAAGGAAAGCAGCGCACCTGCCTTGAGCATCGGCAATCTGGCCGTGTCCAACCCGGTCATGCTCGCGCCGATGTCTGGGGTGACCGACGCTCCCTTCCGCCGACTGGTGTCGCAACTGGGCGCGGGCCTCGTCGTTTCGGAAATGACCGCGAGCGACGCCCTGATCGAAGGACGGCCGAACGCGGTGCTCCGTGCGGAGGCGCAAGGCGTCGGCCTTCATGTCGTGCAATTGGCCGGCTGCGAGCCGCGCTGGATGGGGGAGGGTGCGCGCATCGCGGAGGCTTCCGGCGCGCAGATTATCGACATCAACATGGGATGCCCCGCGCGCCACGTTGCCAATAAACAATCCGGCTCAGCCTTGATGCGCGATTTGGATCACGCGCTGACGCTGATCGAGGCCACCGTGGGTGCCGTCACCGTTCCGGTTACGCTGAAGATGCGGCTCGGCTGGGACGGCGCCAGCATCAATGCCCCGGAGTTGGCGCGGCGCGCACAAGCCGCCGGTGTCCGACTCATCACCGTGCACGGCCGCACTCGCTGCCAGTTCTATACCGGGACCGCAGATTGGGCCGCGGTGCGCGCGGTCAAGGACGCGATCTCCATTCCCCTTATCGTCAACGGCGACATCCGCAGCTTCGAGGACGCCGATGCGGCGCTGCGCGCGTCCGGAGCCGACGGCGTCATGATTGGTCGCGCCGCGCAGGGGCGGCCGTGGCGACCCGGCCAGATTGCCCGCTACCTGCAAACCGGCGTGCGGGAGAGCGCACCGCCGCTTGCCACGCAATTCGCGCTGATTGCCGCGCTCTATGACGAAATGCTGATGCATCACGGCGTGCGCATCGGCCTCAAGCATGCACGCAAGCATCTCGGCTGGGCGCTCGATGCGGCTGCCGCCAGCGCCGGCGTCGCCCTCGACATGCTCAAGCATTGGCGTGGGGCCGTACTCACCAGCGACACGCCGGCGACGGCCCGCGCGAGGCTTGCGGAGGCTTATGACGCGTTCGCCGAAGGGGCCGCGGCATGAGCAACGCCGAACTCCATAGCGCGAGGGCGATGCACAGCACCTCCGACGCCGTGCTCAACGCGTTGCCCCTGCCGGTGGTTATCGTCGCGCCCGATGGCAAGATCGCCGATGCCAACGTCGCAGCCGAATCTTTCTTCGAAGCATCCGCGCTCCTGCTGCGTCGCCAGGTGCTGCGCGATCTGGTGCCGTTCGGTAGTCCGTTGCTGGCGCTGATCGATCAGGTCCGTCATCGCGGCGCTGCCGTGAACGAATACAAGGTCGATCTATCTACGCCACGCAATCCCGGCGACCGGTTGGTCGATTTGCATGTCGCGCCATTGCCGGAGCGGCCCGATCATGTCGTGGTGATGCTGCAGGAGCGCACCATCGCCGACAAGATGGATCGGCAACTCACGCATCGTGGCGCGGCACGCTCGGTCAGCGCGCTCGCCGCAATGCTGGCGCACGAGATCAAGAATCCTCTGTCGGGCATTCGCGGCGCGGCGCAACTGCTCGAGCAGTCGGCAGCCGATGACGACCGAACGCTAACCCGGCTGATTTGCGATGAAGCGGACCGCATCGTGAAACTGGTCGATCGCATGGAGGTGTTTTCGGACGAGCGCCCGGTCGAACGCGAGCCGGTGAATATCCATGTCATCCTCGACCATGTGAGGCGGCTGGCGCAATCAGGCTTTGCGCGACACATCAAGTTCTCGGAGACTTACGATCCATCGCTGCCGCCGGTGCTCGCCAACCGTGACCAACTCGTACAGGTGTTCCTCAACCTCATCAAGAATGCCGCAGAGTCGATCGGCGAGAGCGCGACTGACGGCGAAATCCAGATCAGCACCGCGTTCCGGCCGGGCGTGCGACTGCAATTGCCGGGTTCCAAGACACGCGTGTCGCTGCCACTTGAATTCTGCATCCGTGACAACGGTCCGGGTGTTCCAGACGAATTGCTGCCGCATCTGTTCGACCCGTTCGTGACCACCAAGCCTGCTGGCAGCGGGCTCGGCTTGGCGCTGGTCGCCAAAATCGTCGGTGATCACGGCGGCATCATCGAATGCGAGTCGCAGCACCGGCACACGGTGTTCCGTGTTCTGATGCCCATGTTCACTGGTGACGGCGCCGGGCCGGCACCCGCTTGAGGACCCGACCGAACGAGGACTCTATGCCAGCGGGAAGCATTCTGGTTGCTGACGACGACGCGGCAATAAGGACCGTTCTCAATCAGGCGCTGTCGCGCGCGGGCTACGAGGTGCGCTCCACCGGCAACGCCGCAACGCTGTGGCGTTGGGTGAGCCAGGGCGACGGCGATCTGGTCATCACCGACGTGGTGATGCCCGACGAGAACGCCTTCGACCTGCTGCCGCGCATCAAGAAACTACGTCCGGATTTACCCGTGCTCGTCATGAGCGCGCAGAATACCTTTATGACGGCGATCCGCGCCTCCGAACGCGGCGCCTACGAATATCTGCCCAAACCGTTCGACCTGAAAGAATTGATTGCCATTGTCGGCCGCGCATTGTCGGAGCCGAAAGAGCGCCCACGCGAGAATGGCAAGACGGATGAATTCGAGTCCATCCCGTTGGTTGGACGATCGCCCGCGATGCAGGAAATCTACCGTCTGCTTGCGCGGCTGATGCAGACCGATCTGACGGTGATGATCTCCGGCGAGTCAGGCACCGGCAAGGAACTGGTTGCGCGCGCGCTGCACGACTTCGGCAAACGGCGCAGCGGCCCGTTCGTCGCCATCAACATGGCGGCGATCCCGCGCGACCTGATCGAATCCGAACTGTTCGGACACGAGAAGGGCGCGTTCACCGGCGCCAACACACGAAGCTCGGGCCGTTTCGAGCAGGCCGAGGGCGGCACGCTCTTCCTTGACGAGATCGGCGACATGCCGATGGAGGCGCAAACTCGACTCCTGCGCGTGTTGCAACAGGGCGAATACACCACGGTTGGCGGCCGCACGCCGATCAAGAGCGACGTCCGCATCATCGCCGCGACCAATAAGGACTTGCGGGTGTTGATCCAGCAGGGCCTGTTTCGCGAAGACCTGTTCTTCCGGCTCAATGTGGTGCCGTTGCGTCTGCCGCCGCTGCGCGAGCGCGTTGAGGATATTCCTGACTTGATCCGGCATTTCTTTGTGTTGGCCGAGCGCGAGGGACTGCCGCAAAAACAGATTGACCCGGCCGCGCTCGACCACCTCAAGCGATACCGCTGGCCGGGCAACGTCCGCGAACTGGAGAACCTGGCGCGGCGGCTGGCAGCACTTTATCCGCAGGAAACCATTACGGCTGCGGTTATCGACGCCGAGTTGGCGCAGCCGGTGGCGGTCACTCCCGAAAAGGGAGGAGGCGAGGACACGATTTCGACCGCCGTGGAGCGCAACCTGTCGCGCTATTTCGCCGGTTTCGGCCACGGCTTGCCGCCGCCCGGCCTCTACCATCGCATTCTGCGCGAGGTGGAGTATCCGCTGTTGTCGGTGGCGCTGGCTGCAACCCACGGGAATCAGATCCGAGCAGCCGAACTTCTCGGGCTCAACCGCAACACTCTGCGGAAAAAGATTCGCGACCTCGACATCCCGGTGATCCGCACCAGCAGCTAGGCGGCGACAGAGTTGCCAGAGGCGGTAAAATCGGGCCTCTGCGCCCGAAATATGTCTCAATCCTGCAACATTGTGTTGCATTAGCGCATCAGTCGCGCATGAGTCCGATGCGCGGCGCGCATTCGGTTGCGCCGGTAAGGGGCCGGCGCGAACGACCCTCGACCGAGGGTGAGGGAGATATGGCCAGCATAGCCAGCGCGGAACAGACAACGTCGGCTGATATAGCCGCGCCCGCCACGAACCGCACCGCGCGCATCCTCGGCCCCATCGCCGCCGGGCTCGCCATGCTGTCGGCGTTCGCGACCTTTGTGGTGCTGGCCGACCTGACCCCTCTCACGCCGACCCAGAACGTTGTCGTTACCCTGCTGCTCATCAATGCGCTGACCGTATTCCTGCTGCTCGGCGTCATCGCCAGCGAGGTCTGGATGGTGGTGCAGGCGCGCCGGCGCGGGCGCGCGGCCGCCCGTCTCCATGTGCGCATCGTCGCCCTGTTCGCCGTGGTTGCGGCGGTCCCGACCATCCTCGTTGCCGTGGTGGCGAGCGTCACTCTCGACCGCGGCCTCGACCGGCTGTTTTCCACGCGGACCAAGGCCATCATTGAGAACTCGCTGATCGTCGCCGATGCCTATCTGCAGGAGCAGGCGCGCATGATCCGCGGCGACATCATGGCGATGTCGTTCGACGTCTCGCGGGCCAAGCCGCTGTTCGATTCCGACAAGGAGCGGTTCAAGCAATTCTTCTCCGCTCAGGCCCGGATTCGGGGCCTGTCGTCGGCAACGATTCTCGGCGCGGATGGCGCAACCGTCGAACAGGCGGACATCCGCCCCCAACAATCGGTGCCGCTGCCGGAGACATCGGCGCTGACCCATGTGACCGAGAACGAACCACAGATTGCGATGCTGCTCTCCGCAAATTCGGTCGCAGCGGTGGTCAAGCTGCACGGCTATGACAATCAATATCTCAGCGCCGCACGACCGCTCGATCCTCGGGTCGTCTCCCAACTCCGGGAAACGCAAGCCACGGTCCGCGATTTCGCCAACCTGCAATCGCGACGGTTCGGCGTACAACTTGCGTTCGCATTGATGTACACCGTCATCGCGCTCGCGGTCCTGTTGTCGGCTGCTTGGCTGGGGTTGAGTTTCGCCAACCAGTTGGTGGCGCCGATCCGGCGTCTGATCGGAGCCGCCAACATCGTTTCGACCGGCAACCTCTACATTCAAGTGCCGGTGCAGCGGTCCGAAGGCGACCTTGCCCAGCTCGGCGAAACGTTCAACCGCATGACTTATGAATTGCGAACCCAGCGCGACGATATCGTGCGGGCACGCGACCTGATCGATCAGCGCCGGCGTTTTACCGAGGCGGTGCTATCGGGCGCGAGCGCAGGCGTCATCGGCGTCGATGCCGAGGGTTGCGTCAGTATCCTCAACCGCTCGGCCGAAAAGCTCGTGGATCACCTGGAGGCCGACGTGATCGGCCAGCCGCTGGCGAAAATCCTGCCTGAACTGCAGGACATCTTCACCAACGCGCAGCTTGGCATTCAGCGGATGGTGCAAGGACAGGTGACGATCAACCGGCAGAACCGCGAGCGCAACCTGTCGGTCCGCGTCACCAGCGAGCAGTCGCCCGGCTCCGAGCGCGGTTACGTTATCACGCTCGACGACATCACCGAGCTTGTCGCCGCGCAGCGCACTTCGGCCTGGGCCGATATCGCCCGGCGCATCGCCCACGAAATCAAGAACCCGCTTACGCCGATCCAGCTCTCCGCCGAGCGGCTGCGGCGTAAGTACGGCAAGACCATCACCGAAGACCCGGCCGTGTTCCAGCAATGCACCGACACCATCGTGCGTCAGGTGGACGACATCAAACGAATGGTCGACGAGTTCTCGAAGTTCGCCCGCATGCCCAAGGCGGAAATCGCGTCCGAGGATGTCGCCGACACCGTGCGCCAGGTGGTCTTCCTCATGCGCGTCGGCAACGCCGACATCGCCATCGACCTCGAGCTCGCCGAGGACCCAATGCCGGCCCGTTTCGACCGCCGCCTGATTTCCCAAGGGCTCACCAACATTGTCAAGAACGCAAGCGAAGCGATTGCGGCCGTGCCGCAGAACGAGCGCGGCCGCGGGCACATCCGCGTGAGCACGGCGCGTGACGGCGACGATATCGTAATCGACGTCATCGACAACGGCATCGGCCTGCCCAAGGAAAACCGCAACAGATTGCTTGAACCCTACGTTACGACCCGCGAGAAGGGCACCGGCCTCGGACTCGCGATCGTCGGCCGTATCCTGGAGGAGCACGGCGGTCGCCTTGAGTTGCGCGACGCCTCGGAGAAGTTTCCAGGCCAGCGCGGAGCCTGGATGCAGTTGCGCTTCGCCGACGAACACGGTCCCCCGGTGGGCCATCCCACGCAAACCTGAGCCGTCACCGAACATTCCAATCAAGCGAGCATCACAATATGGCGTCCGATATTCTTATTGTTGATGACGAATCCGACATCTGCGAACTGGTGGCGGGGCTGCTCCAGGATGAGGGCTACAACACCCGCACGGCGCGTGACAGCGATTCCGCGCTGAACGAGATCAAGGCGCGCCGACCCAATCTCGTGTTCCTCGATATTTGGCTGCAGGGCAGCCGCCTCGACGGCCTGCAACTGCTCGACCAGTTCAAGGAGCTGCATCCGGATATGCCGGTGGTGATGATCTCCGGCCACGGCAACATTGAAACCGCCGTGGCCGCGATCAAGCGCGGCGCCTACGATTTTATCGAGAAACCATTCAAGGCCGATCGCTTGGTACTGGTTGCCGATCGCGCGCTCGAAACCTCCCGGCTGCGGCGCGAAGTCAAGGAGCTGAAAGTCCTGACGTCGTCGCCATCGGGTATGATCGGACGATCGCCGGCGATCAATCAGCTTCGCCAGACCGTCGAGAAAGTCGCGCCGACCAATTCCAGGATCATGATCGTCGGCCCATCGGGCGCGGGCAAGGAACTTGCGGCGAGACACCTGCATTCGCTGTCCGGCCGCTCCGGCGGCCCGTTTGTGGTCATCAACGCCGCGGCTATCACGCCTGAGCGCATGGAGATCGAGTTGTTTGGCGTGGAGCAGACCAACGGCGCGCAGCAACGCAAGGTTGGGGCACTGGAAGAAGCCCACGGCGGTACGTTGTTCATCGACGAAATCGCCGACATGCCGCGCGACACGCAAAACAAGATCCTGCGCGTCCTGGTCGATCAAACATTCCAACGCGTCGGCGGCTCGACCAAGGTTGCCGTCGATGTACGCATCGTGTCTTCGACCAGCCGCAACATGGAAGCCGAGATCGCAGCCGGCCGGTTCCGCGAAGACCTCTATCACCGGCTCTCGGTGGTGCCGATCCGTGTTCCGCCGCTTGCCGAACGGCGCGAGGATATCGCCGACCTCGTCACTTATTTCATGGAGCAGATTTCGCAATCGACTGGCCTTCCGCAGCGCAAGATCGGTGGCGACGCGATGGCTGTGCTGCAATCGCACGATTGGCCCGGCAACGTTCGGCAATTGCGCAACAACGTCGAGCGGCTGATGATCCTGGCGGGGGGCGATCCCGAGGCGGTGATCAGCGCCAACATGCTGCCGCAGGATGTCGGCTCGATGGTACCGTCGATGCCGAACGGCAATGGCGGCGAGCAACTCATGGGGCTGCCGCTGCGCGAAGCGCGCGAGCTGTTCGAGCGCGAATATCTGCTTGCGCAGATCAATCGTTTTGGCGGAAACATCTCACGGACTGCAGAGTTCGTCGGCATGGAACGCTCCGCCCTGCATCGCAAGCTCAAGGCGCTGGGTATCGGCTAACAACCAACGACACTTCTCCAAAGGAAAACGTTCGATGTCGCGGATCGCCTACGTCAACGGCCGCTATCTTCCGCTCGCCTCGGCTTCGATCAATATCGAAGACCGCGGCTTCCAGTTCGCAGATGGCGTCTACGAAGTCTGCGAGGTCAGAGGCGGGCAACTGATCGACGAGCGCCGGCATATGGCGCGGCTCGAATACTCGTTATCGGAGTTGCGCATGGCGCTACCGATGCCGCTCGCCTCACTCGGTATCGTGCTGCGCGAGGTTGTACGCCGCAACCGTGTGCGTTGGGGCATCGTTTATCTGCAGATCACGCGCGGCGTCGCCCATCGCGATCATGCGTTCCCGCCCGCCGGCACGAAGCCGACAGTGGTGGTCACCGCCCGAAACCTTAACGCGGCTGCGGCCGAGCGCATGGCGACCGAGGGTATTTCCGTGATTTCGGTACCTGAGAACCGTTGGGAGCGCGTCGATATCAAGTCAGTGTCGTTGTTGCCTAATGTGCTGGCCAAGCAGGCCGCGCGCGAGCAGGGCGCCCGCGAAGCATGGTTTATCGACAAGCAAGGCTACGTCACGGAAGGTTCGTCGTCGAACGCCTGGATCGTAACGCGCAACGGCACCGTCGTGACCCGACAGTTCGATCACGGTATCCTGCGGGGGATCACCCGTACCGTGGTGCTCGACGTCATCGCTGCGCAGGGACTCAAGGTCGATGTGCGCGCTTTCACGCTCGAGGAGGCACACGCCGCGCGCGAAGCCTTCGTCACCTCCGCAAGCCAGATCGTGCTGCCCGTGGTCAGAATCAATGGGCGCGCCGTGGGAGACGGGACGCCGGGCCCGGTCGCGACGGCGCTGCGGCGGGATTTCCACAGTTATGCCGAAGCCAGTTGATACCGTTGAGGTGGCGATCAAGGCGAATTTCTTTTCAGGGCATGATTTATCTAGTCCCATCATCAACTTGGGGCTTGCACCCTCGGCGGGTGTCCCTTCTAATACCGGTGCCCCAAGTCCTATGGCCTATAACCGATTGGCTGGATGCGACTTGTGAAACAAAGCACCGCGGCAGGGGTCCGCGGGCGATAAATAATGGAACAACGGCAATGGCAGCCGAGCGAGCACAAAACCTTCAAGACACCTTCCTGAACCACGTCCGCAAGAGCAAGGTCCCGCTGACCATTTTCCTGGTCAACGGCGTGAAACTGCAGGGCGTGGTGACGTGGTTTGACAATTTTTGCGTTCTTTTGCGGCGGGACGGCCACTCGCAATTGGTCTACAAGCACGCCATCTCCACCATCATGCCAGGTCACCCGATCCAGCTGTTCGAGGGCGCCGAAGAACCGCCCGCGGCAGCGGAAAAACCCTGATTGGAGCCGCGTCCTCGCAACGCGCTCGCGGATCGCCTGAGTCCGACAACGGACTCCGGCGGCACCGGCCGCGCGCTTGTCATCGGCCCTTATCGGCGCCGCGCGCCTGCCCAGGCTTCGCCATCGGCAAGCCGGGAGGGGCAGGGGTTGCGTGCGCCCGCGGCACGGCTTGAAGAGGCCGTGGGTCTTGCGCGCGCCATTGACCTCGATGTGGCGGAGGCCGGGATCGTCCCGCTCAACGAGGTGCGGCCCGCGACCTACATCGGCAGCGGCAAGGTCGAGGAAATCGCGGGTTTGGTCAAAAGCCTCGACGTCGGCATTGTCGTGGTCGATTGCGCGCTGTCGCCGGTGCAGCAACGCAACCTGGAGAGGGCGTGGAACGCCAAGGTGCTCGACCGCACCGGGCTGATCCTGGAGATTTTCGGTCGCCGCGCGCACACCAAGGAAGGCACGCTCCAGGTTGAGCACGCGCATCTGACGTACCAAAAGAGTCGCTTGGTGCGCTCCTGGACGCATCTGGAGCGTCAGCGCGGCGGATTCGGATTCCTGGGCGGACCGGGCGAAACGCAGATCGAAACCGACCGCCGGCTAATCGAAGAGCGGTTGGCGCGGATCGAGGTCGAGCTGGAAAAGGTCAAGAAGCGGCGCAAGCTGCATCGCGACAGTCGCGCCCGCGTGCCTTATCCCATCGCCGCGCTGGTGGGTTACACCAACGCCGGCAAATCGACGCTGTTCAACCGCTTGACGCGGGCGAGGGTGCTCGAAGCCGACATGCTGTTTGCGACGCTCGATCCGACGCTGCGCGCGGTGACGCTGCCGAGCGGCATGAAGATCATCCTGTCCGACACGGTCGGATTCATCTCCGATCTGCCGACCATGCTGGTCGCTGCGTTCCGAGCCACTCTCGAAGAGGTCATCGAGGCCGACGTGATCCTGCATGTGCGCGACATGTCGCACGAGGACACCGATGCGCAATCGCGCGACGTTGCGGACGTCCTCGGTGCGCTCGGCATCGATCCTGAGGATGAGCACCGGCTGGTCGAGGTGTGGAATAAGATCGACCGTCTCGACGAGGACGGCCGCGTGCGGCTGCAGAATCTTGCCGAGCGGCGTCCGGCCGATAAACGGCCGTTCCTGGTTTCGGCCATCACGGGCGAAGGGACAGATGCCCTGATCGCCGCGATCGAGGCGCGCCTTGCTGCGCGCCGCGTTGTGCTCGATCTTTCGGTGGATGCCGCCGACGGCGCTGGCGTGAGCTGGCTGCACCGACACACCGAAGTGATGGAGAAATCGCTCGACAAGGACGGCCGCTTCGCCATGACGGTGCGCGTCGAGCCAAGCAAGGCGGATGCCGTGAAGGCCAAATTCGAGGCGCATTCACAGCCGTCTTGAAAGCTGCGGGAGTCGGCAGGCCGCGACGCCTTCAGCCGTGTTGCAGCTCTTTCTCCTCCTCTTTTGCCGCGTCCCAAAGCGCATCCATTTCCGCAAGCGTTGAGTCCTCGGGCCGCTTGCCTTGCGCGGCCAAAGCCCGTTCGATCGACGCAAAGCGGCGCATGAATTTCCGATTGCAGGCCCGCAACGTCGTTTCGGGATCGGCCTCGAGATGACGCGCCAAATTGACCACCGCGAACAACAGGTCGCCAACCTCGGCCGCCGCCTTGGTGTTGTCTCCCGCCTCGATCTCGGCTTCGATCTCGTCGCATTCTTCCCGGATCTTGGCGAGCACCGCGGAAGGGTCGTTCCAATCGAAGCCGACCTTGCCAGCCTTGGCTTGCAGCTTCAGCGCGCGGGTGAGGGCGGGCAGCGCGACCGGCACGCCGGCCAGCGCTCCAGTTTCGATATCCGCCCCCGCCCCGGCGTCCCGGCTCCCGCGTGTGGCTTTTTCTTCGGCCTTGATGCGATCCCACAGGCCCTTGACCTCGTCGGCGGTCGCGCCGCGCAAATCGCCGAAAACATGCGGATGCCGGCGGATCAGCTTTGCGGTGATGGCTTCAACCACATCGCCGAACGCAAACGCGCCTTGCTCCTCGGCCATCCGGGCATGGAATACGACCTGGAGGAGGAGATCGCCCAGTTCGTCGCAGAGGTCGCCCATGTCGTCACGTTCGATAGCGTCGGCGACCTCGTAGGCCTCTTCGAGAGTGTAGGGAGCGATGGTGCGGAAGTTCTGTTGCAAATCCCAGGGGCAACCCGTGCCCGGTGTCCGCAGCGCCGCCATGATCTCGAGGAGGCGGCCGATGTCATGAGACGGTTTCATGCAGCCGAACCTAACAGCCCGATGCCCAGGCCGCGAGAAAAGCAAAAGCGCGCCCCACAGGAATGAGGCGCGCTCGAAATAAGGTCCCGAAGCGGCGTCAGTGCCCGTCGTTGCTGGCCGAACGGGCGGCCTCGAACAGGAACCAGGTCCGCTTCTCGGTCTGGTCGATCCAGTTCTCGATCAGGCTCGCCGTCGCCACGTCGCCATGCTCATCGGCGACGTCGTGGGCCTTGCGCATCGAGGCGGCGACCTTCTTGTTATCGTTCATCAGCTCGTTGAGCATCATGGCCGGCGGCACGAAATCCGCGTCGTTGTCCTCGATGGTCTGAAGCCGGGCGATATGGCCGATCGAGCGGAGCGTGGTGCCGCCGATCTTGCGGACACGCTCCGCCATGTCGTCGGTCGAGCCGATGATCTCGGCTGCTTGATCGTCGAGCAGCAGGTGGTAGTCGCGGAAATGCGGGCCGCTCACATGCCAGTGGAAATTCTTGGTCTTCAGGAATAGCGCAAAGCTGTCGGCCAGCAGGCCGTTCAGGGCCTCGGAAACGGCTTTGACCGCGCCGCTGTCGAGATCGGTAGGCGTGTCCAGGGCGGCGGCCGGCTTGGCACGCGCCTTGAGCTTGGTCACCTTGTTGCTCACGGGGTTACCTCGGTTTGGAAACGGGGGACAGCCAGGCTCAGTTTTTACGAGCCCGTCGTTCCAACAACGGCAAACCGTATGATCTGTTCCGCGATCTGGGCATCGGCCGCGCGCTGTGGAGGCGACCGGGACTAGCCAATATCTAATTCGCATAAGACATATTATGGAATATCTTTCCCATGAAAAGAAACCGCCCATGCGTCATACCTCGGGCGACGCATGGGCGTAAAATTCCAGTCTTTTTCGTCGCTTATCCGAATAAGCGCTGAAAATAGATCAACGAAGGCCGCGCTTCTCAGTTGTTGATCGACAAGCCGAGTGTGCGAACCATATCGCCCCAGCGTTTGATCTCGCCTTGGAAATACTCGTTCGTCTTGGGCAGCGGCGCATGGATCAACTCGGCGCCCAAACTGGTCAGCCGCTTCTGAACGCCCTCGTCCTTCAGCACCTCGTTGATGGCGGCATTCAGCTTCTCGGCGATGTCCGGGCTGGTGCCGGCCGGCACGAAGAAACCGACCCAGGACGAAGCGTAATAGTTCGGGAAACCGCCCTCAGCGAAAGTCGGCACGGACGGCACGAACGACTTTCGCTCCGGCGCCGCAATACCAAGCCCGCGCAAGGTACCGCTGTTGATGCTGGCAATGGCCGGCGAAACCGTAAGCGCCAGAGTCGGAATCTGGTTGCCGAGGATCGCATTCAGAGCCGGTGCACCGCCCGGAAACGGGACATGCGTGGTTTCGACCTTGGCCATGACCTTGAACAGGTATTGCGCCTCGATATAGGAGCCGGTGCCGACACCGGCGCTGCCGAACACCAGCGGCGTTGTTTTGGCGGCACGGAAGAGATCGGCCAGGTTCTTTGCCGGGTTGCTCGGATGCGCCAGGATGACCTCCGGCGCCGAAACCGGGATCGAAATCGCCTTCAGGTCATTGGTCGAAAAACCCTTATTCTTGTAGAGCGTTTCGTTGATCGCGAGCTGCGTTGTCGTTACCAAGACCGTATAGCCGTCGCTCCCCGCGCCGATGACGTTCCGGGCGCCGATGTTGCCGCCGCCACCGCCGCGGTTCTCGACGATAAAGTTCTGGTGGAAGCGCGCTCCAAGCTTGTCGGCGATCACGCGGCCAACGGCATCTGCATATCCCCCTGGAGCCGTAGCAACGACGAAGGTCACCTTCTTCGACGGATAGTTATCCTCGGCGTGTGCGTCCCCGAAGATGTCGAAACTTGCCGCCGTCAAGGCAGCGACGCCAAGACCCAGCAAATGGCGAGCGAACAAACCGCGAGCGTGTGTCAAAGGATCCCCCTCTAAATGTTCGATATACGAACGATTGTTCGAACAAAAATGCTACGGAGGGGCAGCCGACGCGTCAAGCAGACAGCCTCCGCCCACGGATCGGCGCGATGCCGCATGGCGGCGACGGTCATGCGCGCCCATGTTGTGCGCGCCCATGTCATGCGCGCCCATGCATTGAGGGGCGGGGCGGGCCCCTCTCCCGCGCTGCTTTTTTTGCAACTGTGAATCCGCCGGTCACAGCACCGCTTCGATGCGACTGCGCGCGGCATCCAGTTCGGGCAACAGCGCAATCAGGCCTTTGGCATCCGCTCCTTCCGGCGGCGCCGACATGCTGAGCGACGCGGCGATTTGGCCGGAGCGGGAACGGATGGGAACGGCGATGGTTCGCACGCCGATCTCGACCTCTTGGTCGTTCAGGGCATAACCGCGCGTGCGCACCGCCTTGATCTCCTTGAGGATGTCGGAGGCGTTCGTTTTCGTATAGGCCGTCAGGCGCCGAATCGTGGCCCCGACCAGCATCCGCTGGATATCGCCATCCGGCCATTCCGATAACAGGATGCGGCCATTTGCCGAGCAATAGGCCGGCAGCCGGCTCCCCACCCCCAAACCGCTCGATAGGCTGCGGTGAACGAGCGCACGCGCGATCACCAGCACGTCGGCCTCGTCCAGCACGGCAACCGACATGGAGTGCTGCGTCCGCTCGCTCGTCGCCTCGATGATCGGCTGGACGAAACGCGGCAACGGGCTGGAATTGACATAGGCATGACCAAGCCGCAGCACGCGCGGCAACAGGCGATAATACTTGCCGTCATATTCGGCATAGCCCAGGCGCTGCAATGTCAACAGGCATCGCCGCGCGGCCGCGCGCGAGAGGCCAGCCGCCTCGCTGGCCTCCGTCACCGTCAGCGCGGGCTGCTGCTGGCTGAATGCTTCGATGACGGCGAGCCCCTTCTCCAGGCCTGCGATGTATTCCGTATCCGATGCGCTCTTTTTTTCCTTCGCCAATTCCAGCACCTACATTGTTCGATAATCGAACAATTGTTCGCAAAATGTTGACACCTGTCAATGGCCCTGCATACGGTGAGCGCCCTACGGAAGCCACCCGTTCAAATTCATGAGGCGGATTCGGAAGCGCCCGACACATGCGGTGCGAGCCAAGCTTGGCCGAAGCCACGCGGCGGCCTGCCTTGGCTCGGATCGAACACGGCGCGGGCCGGTCTGACACAAGTCAACGTAAGAGGGATACGCACGCGATGCTTGCTCTTTATCACAACGACATGTCGGCCTGTGCGCAGAAGGTGCGTATTTGCCTGGCTGAAAAAGGCCTGGAATGGGAAAGCCGGCACATGAACCTGCGCGCCGGCGAGCACCAGCAGGAATGGTACATCAAACTCAATCGCAGGGCGGTGGTCCCGACCCTCATCCACGATGATATCGCGGTTCAGGAATCCAACATCATCAACGAGTATCTGGACGAGCAGTTTCCCAATCCGCCGCTGATGCCGCCGAACGCGCTCGGACGCGCGCAAGTGCGATTGTGGACCATCCAGCTCGACGAAGACATCCACGATGCCTGCATCGCAATTCTAAGCTTCGGCATCGCGTTCCGATTCCAATACATCGAACGCGGCGAAGCCGGAAAGAAAATGCTGGAGCAGATTCCGAACATCTTTAAGCGCGAGCGCCGCCGCGACGTGATCGAGAAGGGCATGGACTCCGTGCACTTCCGCATCGCGGTCCAGCGGATGGAGAAGCTGCTCAACGAAATGCAGCTCGCCCTCTCCCAGCACAAATGGCTGGTCGGGGACAATTACACGATCGCGGATGCGGCGTTTACGCCCTACATCGCGCGGCTGGAGCACCTCAATATTCTGGGAATGATCGACAGCCGGCCGAAGGTGGTCGACTGGTACAAGCGGGTCAAGGATCGCCCAAGCTTCGAGGCCGGCATCGGGCAGTGGGAAAATGCCGACTACCTCAAATTGATGAAGGGGAACGGGGCGCAGGCTTGGCCGAAGGTTCAAGCCATCGTCAAATCGTTGTAGTTTGCCGCGCCGCTTTCCGGGCTGACGCGCCCCCCCCTCGTGGCCGCGTCAGCCCCAGCACATGAGAGAACCGACATGGCCCTGAGCGAGACGATCAAGACCCTCATCAACAACGCTTGGGTAGACGGTTACCCCTGCCTGCTCGCCACATCGGGCAAGCAGGGACCGAACATCGGACCCAAAGGTAGCATGGTCGTGTTCGACGACAAGCACCTCGCCTATTGGGAGCGCACCAAAAAGACCGCCCTGGAAAACGTCCAGCACGACAACCGCGTCGTCGTCATGTACGCCAACTTCAAGGCGCAGCGCGACGGCGTGCTGCCGTCGGGCTTCCTGCGGTTCTGGGGCAAGGTCGAGATGCACGAGGCCGGCCCAATCCGCGACGCCATCTTCGCCAAGCTGCCGAAGCGGGAGCAGGAGCACGTCGGCGCCGACACCGGGATCGGCATGCTCATTCCCATCGAGCGGGCGGAGGACATCCGCGGTCAGTCAATCCTCTGAGTTCGGAACGCGCATCTGCTTCATAGGCATCGTTAAAGTAATTTATGAGGATTAAATCCGAGATAAATCAATATATTATTCAATTAATCTCGAAATCCACATCATGATTTTAGCGTGACGCTGATGCCGTCATAAGCCGGCTCGACGTGCGACGGCAATTCCTTGCGGAGCGTCTCGTAATCCAGGTCGGCGTGCAGGTCGGTCAGGATTGCCCGTTTCGGTTTCAGCCGCTCGATCCATGCGAGCGTTTCCGCTACGCTGAGATGGCTCGGGTGCGGCTTGTAGCGCAGCGCATCGACCACCCACACGTCCAGCCCAACGAGCGCCGCCGCGCTTTCGCCCGGCATGTCCTTCAGGTCGCACGAATAGCCAAAATTGCCGAAGCGAAAGCCCAGCGAAGGGATGTCGCCGTGGTGCTGAAGAATGGGGAGGGCCGTGATCGGTCCCCCTTCCCCTGCAATGAGCACCGGCTGGCCCGGCGTCAGCGGATGCGCCGTGGCGATGGGGGGGTACTCGCTACCCGGCGGCGTTTCGAAGCAATAGGAAAACCGCTCCCTTAGGGTCTTTGCGGTCGTCTTGTCGAAATAGACATCGAGCCGGCGATGCTTGCGGACGAACAGCGGGCGCAGGTCGTCCAAGCCGTGGCAATGGTCGGCGTGCTCATGGGTGATGAACACGCCGTCGAGCCAATCCACGTCGGCGTCGAGAAGCTGCTCACGCAGATCAGGAGAGGTGTCGACCAGAACGCGGGTGACGCCCGCGGGTCCGCGCCGCTCCACCAACAGCGATGTCCGCCGGCGACGGTTCTTCGGGTTTTTCGGGTCGCAGGCACCCCAGCCCAGCGCCGGGCGTGGCACGCCCATCGAAGATCCGCAGCCGAGGATGGTGAAGGTCATCGTCATGCCGGCCGCGGCACCTTGGCGAACAGCCGGAAGAAATTGTCGGTGGTTTGGGACGCGATTTCATCGGGCGTCACGCCACGAACCTCTGCCAGCACCTTGGCCGTTTCCACCACGTAGGCCGGCTCGCAGCGTTTACCCCGGTACTTGCCTGGCGCCAGATACGGCGAGTCCGTCTCGACCAGGATGCGGTCGGGCGGCAATTCCGCCGCGATCGCACGCAGGTCGTCTGACCGCTTGAAGGTCAGGATGCCAGTAAATGAGATATAGAGGCCGAGCTCGATCCCCGTCATGGCGAGCGCGCGGCCGGCGGTGAAGCAATGCAGCACGGCCGGGAACGGGCCCTTGGCCATCTCGTCGCGCAGGATACGCGCCACGTCGTCATCGGCCTCGCGGGCGTGGATCACGAGCGGCAGCCCGGTTTCGCGCGCCGCCGCGATGTGGGCGCGAAACCCTTGTTCCTGCGCATCGCGCGGGCTGTTGTCGTAATGATAGTCGAGCCCCGCCTCCCCGATCGCAACGACCTTGGGATGGCGCGTGCGCTCGACCAGTTGCGTCGTGCCGATATCCAGTTCCTCGTGGGCGTTATGCGGATGCGTGCCGACCGAGCAATAGACGTCGGGAAAACGTTCGGCGATCCCGACCAACTCAGGCTGCTGCCGGACCCGCGTGGAGATGGTCACGAAACGGCCGACACCCGCCGCCTTGGCACGCGCCACCACGCCCTCAAGGTCGTCCTTGAAGTCGGGAAAATCGAGGTGGCAGTGGCTATCGACCAGCATCGGTTTTCGTATCTTCTCCGTCAGGCCTTGGCGGGTTCGGGTTCGATGTAACGCGGAAACACCGGCGTCGGCGCCGGCAGCGCCGTCCCCGGCGCGATCCGCGTTTCGGGGCGGCCAAGCCTGTCGAATTGCCGCTCCGAGGCCGGGATGCCGAGGATGTCGAGCAATTTCGCGGCCGACGACGGGATGAACGGCTGACAGAGGATTCCGACCTGGCGCAGGACCTCCGCCGTCACGTAAAGAACCGTGCCCTGCCGCGCCGGATCGGTCTTGGCCAACGCCCATGGCGCTTCGCCGGCGAAATAGCGATTGGCCTCCGCGACCACCGCCCAGACAGCGTTGAGAACGTGATTCAGCCCTTGCGTCTTCATGTGCTCGCGCGCGGTGCCGATCATGGCGTCTGCGGCGGCCAGGATCGCCTTGTCGTTATCGCTGAACGTCCCCGGCTCAGGCAGCGCTCCGCCACGCTGGCGGGCCACCATCGACAGTGAACGTTGCGCCAGATTGCCCAGGTCGTTGGCAAGATCGGCATTGATGCGATTGACGATGGCCTCGTGGCTGTAGTTGCCGTCCTGGCCGAACGGCACTTCGCGCAGGAAGAAATAGCGGAACTGATCGACGCCATAGGTATCGGTCATCGTGAACGGGTCGATGACGTTGCCGACCGATTTCGACATCTTCTCGCCGCGGTTGAACAGGAAGCCGTGGGAGAAGATGCGGCGCGGCACGTCCACACCCGCCGACATCAGGAACGCCGGCCAATAGACCGCATGGAAGCGCACGATGTCCTTGCCGATCACATGCAGGTCGGCCGGCCAGTAGCGTTTGAACGCGGCGCTTGCGACGTCCGGGAAACCCACTGCGGTGATGTAGTTCGTCAGCGCATCGACCCACACATACATGATGTGCTTGTCGTTGCCCGGCACGCGGATACCCCAATCGAAGGTGGTGCGCGAAATCGACAGGTCTTGCAGACCGCCGCGCACGAAGCTCGCCACTTCGTTCAGCCTCTCCTTGGGCAACACGAAGTCCGGCACCGATGCGTAGAGGTCGAGCAACTTCTGCTGATAGGCCGACAGCCGGAAGAAGTAACTCTCCTCCTCCACCCATTCGACCGGAGTTCCGGTTTTGGTGGCGATGCGGACCTTGTGTTCGTTCAGGTGGGTCTCGTCCTCGGCGTAGTACGCCTCGTCGCGCACCGAATACCAGCCGGCGTATTTATCGAGATAAATATCGCCGTTCTTTTCCATGCGCTCCCAGATCGCCTGGGACGAACGGTGATGCCGCTCCTGGGTGGTGCGGATGAAATCGTCGTTCGAGCAATTCATCCGCTCGACCATCGCCTGGAAGCGCGGCACGTTGCGATCCACCAATTCGCGCGCGGTGATGCCTTCGCGCGCCGCGGTCTGCTGGATCTTCTGGCCGTGCTCGTCGGTGCCGGTGAGGAAGAAGACGTCGTAACCGTCGAGGCGCATAAAGCGCGCGATCGCATCGGTCGCAATCACCTCATAGGCGTGCCCGATATGCGGGGGACCGTTCGGGTACGAAATCGCGGTGGTGATGTAATAACGGGGCTTTTCGGACATGCGGTTCCGTAGGTATCAACCCCTCCGCGCGTCCGCAAGCGGGCCTTCGCGTTCCGCCGGAAATCAAGCCGCGGCGTGTGGTTCGCCCCCCCGCGCCGCCACCGCCGCGAGCTGCTCGAACACCGAAAACACCAGGGGCTTGCGGTCGAGGTTGTAGGTTTCCGCGTCGCGCGCGGCGCGGTTGACGTACTCCCAGGCTTCGGCCACCTGCGCGAGGTTGCGGGTATCCCGCGGCCCGCTGTCGAGCCGCGCGCTGAGCCAGGCGTTGACCGCATCCATGAACGCGGCGAGCGTCGCGGCCTCGGTGCCGGCGATCTCGTCACCGAGAGCATGCAGCGCGCGCGGGTCGAGGTTCGGCAGCCCCGCCAGGAGAGCGCTCACCCGCCGATGCAGTTCGAGCGCATCGCCTTCAAGCAGCGCCAGCGCTCGTCCGACCGAGCCTTCGGATGCAGCCGCCGCAGCACGGATTTCATCGCCTTCGGGGTCCGCGCCCGTCGCGCCCGCAACCGCGCGAGCCACGTCATCGGCCGCCAACGGGCGCAGCATCAGCATCCGGCAGCGCGAACGGATGGTCGGCAGCACGCGGCCCGGTGCGTGGCTGACCAGGAGCAGGAGCGCACGCGGTGGCGGCTCTTCCAGCACCTTGAGCAGCGCGTTCTCACCCGAGCGGTTGAGGTCTTCGACCGCATCGACGATGGCGATCCGCCAGCCGCTCCCGCCCGCTGCCAGCCCGAAGAAGGGCACGGTGCGACGCACGTCCTCGACGCGGATTTCGGTGAACAGCTTGCCGGTTTTCTCGTTTGCCACGCGCTCGAGCACCAGCAACCCCGCCTGGGCCTGGCCTGCGATCCGCCTCGCCACCGGATGGTCGGGCGGAACGGCAAGCGACGTCGCGTGTCTTACCTCCGGCATGGCCGGGTCGGGATAAGCCAGGACAAAGCGCGCCATGCGGTACGCCAGCGTCGCCTTGCCAACGCCACTCTCGCCGCCGATCAGCCATGCGTGCGGAATACGCCCGCTGCGATAGGCTTCGAGCAGTGCCGTCTCGGCCTCGGCATGTCCGAACAAGAGTCCGTTTTCGCGCGGCAGCGGGAATGCGCCCTCACCTTCGTCGGCTGCGCTCACGATGCCGCGTCCTCGAACTCAATCGGTGCCGTGGCGGGGTCGAGCTTTTTCGTCACGATGCGCCAGATGTGTTCGCTCACCTCATCCTTCGGCAGGGTGGCGTCGATGACGACGCAACGATCGGGCTCGTTTGCCGCAAGCGTGAGGAAGCCGTCGCGCAGCTTTTCATGGAACGCCAAAGCTTCGGCCTCGAAACGGTCCACCGCGCCCTCGCCGCGCCGCTCCGTGGCGCGGCGCATCCCCTCCTTAGCGGGCACGTCGAGGATAAACGTCAGGTCCGGCTTGGTCTCGCCGACCACGATGCGCTCCATCGCGTGGATTACCTTTGGATCGACCCGCCCTGCGGCGCCTTGGTAGACGCGGGTGGAATCGGCAAAGCGGTCGCAAACCACCCAACGCCCCTTTTCCAGCGCCGGGCGGATCAACGTCGTGAGATGATCGTCGCGCGCCGCCGCGAATAGCACCGCTTCGACGTCCGCGCCGAGCGGACGGATCGCCCCCGACAGCAGGATGTGGCGCATGATTTCCGCGCCCGGCGAGCCGCCAGGCTCGCGCGTGAGCTGGACCACGATGCCGAAGGATTTCAGCCGCGCAGCCAGCATCGCGGCATGGGTAGACTTGCCCGTGCCTTCGCCGCCCTCGAACGTGATAAAGCGACCGCGCATCCTGGCCCGTTCCGGCGTTTGACGCCGCCGCCCGCGTGGGCGGCCGCGAAATCTGGCTGACTTATATCCGTTCGGCGGCGGAGCGGAACAGTCTGACCACAAGTTCCGCTGCGGCATCGAAGGCGCGCTGCGAAACGGACCCCACCTCCACGCCCTCCAGCGCCTTCACCGGGGTTTCGAGAACCTTGGCGTCGCCGCGCCAGACCTCGACATGGCCGATCTGCTGGCCCGCCTGCACCGGCGCGAGCACCGGCCCGGTGTAGACGAACTTGGCCTGGATGCGCTCGTTTGTGCCTTTTGGGACCATGATCCGGATCAGCTTATCGGTCGCGACCGGCACGCGCCCCTGCGCGCCGCCGTAGACTTTCGCCTCCGCAATCGGCTGACGAGCCGCAAACAGGAGTCTGGGCTCAAAATTCCGAAAGCCCCATTCCAACAGCTTGCGGCCCTCGTCCGCTCGCTCCTTGGCGTTCTTCAGGCCGGTCAGGACGACGATCAGCCGGACATCGTTCTGCACCGCCGAGCCGACGAGGTTGTAGCCGGCCTCATTGGTGAAGCCGGTCTTGAGCCCATCGGCACCGTTGACCATCGCGAGCAGCGGATTGCGATTCATCTGCCGGATCTTGTTCCAGGTGAATTCGCGCTCGCCGAACCACTTGTAATATTCGGGATAGGTCAGAACGATATGGCGCGCGATTTCGCCAAGCTCGCGCGCGGTGACGCGCATTTTCGGGTCAGGCAAGCCATCGACGTTGGTGAAGATCGATTTGGTCAGGCCGAGCGTCCGCGCGCGCTCGTTCATCATCTGCACGAACGCCGCCTCATTGCCGGCGATCCCTTCAGCCAGCGCGATGCAGCCATCGTTGGCTGACTGGATAACGATGCCCTTGAGCAGATCCTCCACCTTCACCCGGCTGTGCAGCACCGCGTACATGGTGGAGCTGTGCGACATCGCCCCGCCTTTGCGCCAGGCGTTCTCGCTGATGACGTATTCATCCTCGAGCTTGATCTTGCCTGTCTTCAGCAAGTCGAACACCACATCGACCGTCATCAGCTTGGCAAGGCTCGCAGGCGCCACGAGATCGTCGGCCCCCTTCTCGAACAGCACCGAGCCGGTTTCAGCCTCGATGAGCAAGGCGTGGGGCGCGGCGGTCTGCGGAGCGGCGGCAGCCGCGAACGACACGGAGCCCAGGAGCAATCCGAACGCCAGCAACGATATGCAATGGAACCGCCGCATGCCGCATTCCTTGCGCGCCGCCTCGGCGCGCCATGTGATCAGGGCATGTTTAGCAAGCCTTCCGGCGCTTTCAAACGGTCGCTTGCGACCTGTTTCAGTACAGCCCGCGGCCGTTCATCATCGCCGAGCCTGTCGGCGCGGAATCGGTGAAGGCCGACACCGGCTCAACCTGAGAGGACACGCTCGGCATCCGCTCGGCCGGCGCAAACCGCGACGCGAAGCTGTTGGAGGCTGCCGAGGGCGCCCGCGCCGCGACAACGGTGTTTGTGGGCGCGCGCCGGGCGGCCGTTCGGCTCGACGCATCGTCGTGACCCAATTCATACGGCCGGTCCGGCGGGATCGGAACATTCCTTTGAGCCGTCTCGTCGAACGATTGCGGCGACAAACGGCGCGAGGCCGACGCGACCTTGACCTCTGGCACGCCCGGAGCCGGCGCACCGCGGCGCAGCGTGGCCTCGAGCTTGATGTCGTCGGAGCCCTCGAGCGCGGCGCGGCCGACGTAATCGACCCGAACCTGCGCCGTACCGCTGTCGTAGAAGCCGAGGAGCTTCGCGGTGCGCGCCGACACGTCGATCAGCCGGTTGGCGTGGTAAGGCCCCCGGTCGTTGATGCGAACGATGATGGACCGTTTGTTGTTGAGGTTGGTCACCCGCGCGTAGCTCGGGATCGGCAGCGTCGGATGCGCAGCCGAGATGGCGTCCATGTCGTAGATTTCGCCGTTGGCGGTCAGCCGCCCGTGAAAATCGCGCCCGTACCAGGAGGCGGTGCCCTCGGCCGTATAGCGGCTGTTTTCTTCCGGCGAATAAGTGCGTCCGCCCACCACGTAAGGCTTGCCCACACGATAGGTGCCGCCGCCCTTGGGTACGGGCTGGCCGTATTCGACGACACGAGGACTCGCGCTCACCCCGTACTTGGGATCGAGCTTGCTCGACATCTGACCGCAATGCGCCAGGGTAAGGCAGCAGCCGACGACCGTGCCGATGCGCGCAACAGCGCTAAAAGCCGCCCCCGAGCCGCCGCTAAAAGCCATCAGATCCCCGACACTCTGGCGGTCTGAGCCGATCACCGCCGCATTTCTACCAATGCCATCCAACCATTAACAATACCGAGGCTGGAAAAAGGCCGAAGTGAGGCCGGCACCGATATGGTAAACGGTCGATTACCTTTGCGGTGAGTTTGGCGGTATCGGATGCGCGTTCCGGCCACACGATATCGTCGAGCCGCCATCTGGCGTGTCCCTGGCGGACGGGGTGGATTTCTAAACACCGTTTTTCTAGGGATAGCGTTGTTCAAGGCTGTATAGCCATCCTGTTGAAATATCTTGCTGATTTCCAATTTTCATTGAAAATAAGCCATTGCTAGCGGCGGCCGGAAATAGGACCGGAACTAGGACCGGACCCGCTGGTCCCACTTTGATGCAACGGGATTGAAAGAACGAAACATGGCCGCTCGCAAGCTCCATAAGCTGTCCGCCCTTGAGGTAAAAAATGCCAAACCTGGCCGCCACAGCGATGGCGGCGGCTTGTATCTCTTGGTCCGGCCTGACGGCCGCCGATCATGGCTCGTGCGCTTCGTCTTGAACGGCAAGCAGCGCGACATGGGCCTCGGCACGGCGGCGGGGGCTGATGCGGTGAGCCTCGCCGCTGCACGCAAAGGCGCAGCCGAGGCGCGCGAACTGCTCGACGCCGGCATCGATCCGATAACGATGCGCGGCAAGAGGCTCGAAGACGCAAGGGCTGTTCTCGCGAAGCCGACCTTCTCGACGTTCGCTGAGGAATTCGTCGGCTCGATCGAAGGTGGCTTCCGCAATGACAAACACATTGCGCAATGGCGGGCGACGGTCGGCCCGATGCACTGCAAACGCATCCAAAACAAGCGGCTCGATGAAATCGACACCGAAGACGCACTCGCAATCCTCACGCCGATTTGGCTGACCAAGAGCGAGACCGCCGCGCGCCTGCGCGGCCGGCTTGAGCGTATCCTTGACGCCGCGAAGGCCAAGGGCCTGCGCAGCGGTGAAAATCCGTTCAGATGGCGCGGGCACCTCGACGTACTTCTGCCGAAGCGGCGGAAGCTGACGCGCGGCCACCACGCAGCATTGCCATACAAGGCATTGCAGGAATTCTGGCAGCGGCTCGACGCACTCAATAGCGTCAGCGCCCAGGCATTGAGGTTCACAATCTTGACGGCCGCGCGCAGCGGCGAGACGCGCGGCGCGACATGGGGCGAGATCGACCTTGACGCGGCGCTGTGGGTCATTCCTGCCGACAGAATGAAGGCCGGGCGCGAGCATCAGGTTCCGCTTTCGGATGAAGCGATCGCGATCTTGCGCAAAGTTCTCGCGCTCGCGCCGAAGGGCGCGGCGCGCAGGACAGCGCTCATATTTCCGAGCCGCAAGAAAACGCCTCTATCGGATATGACGTTGGCGATGTGCTTGCGCGGCATCATCGAAGGTCCAACGGTGCATGGCTTCCGATCGACGTTTCGCGATTGGTGCGGCGACTGCACGAGCCATCCGCGCGAAGTCGCCGAGCAAGCGCTTGCCCACATCGTCGGCGGCGTAGAGGGAGCCTATCGGCGCGGAGCGGCACTCGAAAAACGCAAGGCGCTGATGACGGATTGGGCGGCCTTCGTGACGGGCACTCAAGCCAGCAATGTCGTTGCCTTCCCGAAGACCGCGTAGCGCATATACAGAACTCCAACGCACAATAACAAACAGCGGCAAATGCCGCTGTTTAATTTTTTGCTTGCATTTTTTTCGAAACCGCAAATAGGCTACGGAACTTCGGCAACTGCGCCGTTGGATTTGATGGATCACCCGACATGAACAACCATCACCAACGTGCAGGCGCGAAATGGAAGCCGAAGAAATCCAGACGGGCAACGGCCCGCTTCTCACCGTAAACGAAACTCTCTCATATCTGCGGATCAGCCGGGCGACCCTGTACAAGTTGTTCAAGCAGGATCGCCTGCGGAAGCGCCGGCTGCTCGGCCGCACCCTTGTCGCGCGCTCGGACCTTGAAGCGTTCGTAGCCTCGCTTGGCGAGGCCGCGTAGATGAGCACCGCAGTCCTTCGCCGCGCCGATAGACTTGGTGCGCTCGCCGCCGCCTTCGCGCGGCGGCGCCATCTGTTGAAGCTGATCCATCAGAACGCAGTTGGCAAGTCGTTGCGTCGCCGCGTCACGCGGAGGCGGCGCTGATGGATTGGCTCAATCAAGTGCTCGCAGATCACGATCTGCCGAACGCTGCATTCAAGGTGGCCTACGCGATATCGCGCCACATGAATGAAGCTGGCGAGTACAATCGGGGAACCACACTGCTCGCCCGCAGGGCACAGGTCACGCAAAGGAGCCTTCGCGCACTCATCAAGTCGCTAGCCGAGCGCGGGCATCTGGAGATCATCCGGCCCGGTGGGTTGGAGGCGAACATCTACCGCCCGATCATCCGCGTGCGGGGGCGCAAATGACTGCGACCGCCAATCGCAAG